>Ga0209616_1000169_pt1 | contig 20341 bp, 17 predicted proteins | sample FlocCalmetaG_FD_184153 | JGI IMG/M metagenome (GOLD analysis project Ga0209616, IMG submission 184153) | Freshwater bacterial and archeal communities from Indian Creek, Illinois, USA - Floc-Cal metaG (SPAdes) (version 2) | ecosystem: Environmental > Aquatic > Freshwater > Unclassified ...
TGTCCCAAAGCCATTTAGCGTACCGCATGACATTTCTTCAATCTCAGATGTTATTTCGCTCACATAAAAAATTAGCTTTGCATTTTCGCATATCTTGGGGTCTTTATCATAAAGCCCGTCAATATCCGAGAGAAGTACAAGTAAGTCGGCGGAAACAAGAGACGCAACTATCGCTGACAGCGTATCGTTGTCGCCAAACTCGATTTCTTCAGTAGCTATGGTATCATTTTCGTTTACTATAGGTATGCTGCCATACTTAAAAAGTGTAATAAATGTATTGCAGGCATTTTTTTCTCTTGTCCCACCATCTAAAACGTCCTTAGTAAGCAGTACCTGCGCCGCTGTTTGCCCGTATTCAGCAAAGAGCTTAGAGTATATATGCATAAGATTACCCTGCCCAATTGCAGCAAGCGCCTGCTTTTCAGGAACAGAATCCGGTCTTTTTTCGAAACCCATTCTGCTCACCCCTGCTGCTATAGCTCCGGATGTGACCAATACAACGTTTCTTCCTTGATTTTTCAAATCGGCAAGCACTCTTACAAGTTTTTCAATGGCAGAATAGTTGATGCTGCCGTTTGCATAGGTAATAGTGGATGTACCAACTTTAATTACCACGGTTTTTGCGTTTTTAACCTTTTGTCTTAAATTTACCATAATAAGCCTGATTTAACTCCTTTCGAAGCTTGCCCTAGAATTTGCAGCACATATGCATATAGGAGGCATCACGATTATGTTATTTAGCTTTAGTGATTTGAGAAAAAATGGTTCAAATAACTTTGACATTCGTTCAGCTCCTTCTGATAAATTTATGGCCGAACAAACTGTCGGCCTATAAATAACCTTTAATAACTATATCACAAAATTTAGAATTTTGCATTTATCAAATTCCTTTAAGCTTTGTACCATTAACATCACCTATTGGGAAAAAGCGTCTAAGATTACGTTCCCACCATCTATTTCCCTCTAATCCTTCGTTGTTGTACCGTGTGCGAGCAGCAACCTCCAGATACTCCTTCGTTAAATCGATATCCTTGTTCTTATATAGTTCTAGCGTCGGAACATTCATATGAGCAAGTCTTGCGATATATGCATAAAATCAAAAAACAAGTATTAAATTCATAACCAACCGCTAAGCTTAGCCAGCATCCTTGTGAATTCAATGTAGTTTTTCCAAGAAATATCCGGTGGTACTCCATGATCGCAGCCCGGAATATATCCCCCAACTTTGTATAGAGCCGGAACGATTTTCATCACATGATCTTCAAGCTCTTTATCTCCCCTTGCAATGAGTCTCTTGTCAATTCCCTGCATATATGCCATTTTTCTTCCAAACTTGTTCCGAAAATTCAAAATATCACATTGTGCGGCAAATTCCACCGGACTACAACAATTAACTCCGGCTTCTATCCAGACAGGAATTAATTCTTCGATGAACCCATCGCTATCAAGCTCAACAACCGGACATCCCCAATTTTTTATAAGAGGGATCCATTTGTTATATTGAGGAACAATATATTCTCTTGTCATTGCAGGTGAAATCATGCTGTGGGCTTTAAATGCCATGTCCTCCGAGATTAAAACCCTATCAGGTACAATTACACGCAAAACTTTCCGAAGCATCTCCAGAACAAAATCACCCCAGAACTCCGCCATCTCATTAACAAAATCTGGGTCTTCAGCCATCAGTATGCATAGGTTTTCAAAACCGCACCATTCCCGTAGCTGCCAAAATACTCCATTGAAAGAAATCGTAAGGATCTTTCCTTTTGTTTTTTCTTCCTCTCCAATTTTTCTCAAGTTTTCCCCAATGCGTCCGGGAGCGGAAGAATCAAATCGGCTTTTCATATTTTCCCAATCTTCACTGGTTGCTACAGGAAATTTATGCCATTTTCGAGTTACAAAGTCCTTAGCACTCCGGAGATAGGACTCATCAAAAGTATCTGCGATTTCTGTTACAGCACCCATCCAGTCGAGTATAACGTAATGCCCGTCCTTATGTTCCAAGATCTGTGTTTCAAACTCAGGGTCCATCTTGAAGGAAACATTAAGAAAATGCCACTTTAGTTCTGCCTCCTTTTTGATACCCAATATTTTCAAAACAGTATCCATATAATCCAACCCCTCAGGAAGGCCCTGCTCTCTCCAAACTCTCAAGGTTGATTCTCTGGGCACTCCGGGATTCAATGGAATTTTATCCGGATTTCCAAAACGAATCGTTTTTACATAACGTTCTCTTGTCTTGACCATGTTGTACCTCCGGATAAATTTCAAGATCGACACGCCGACTTTGCGCGGTATCATTTTTAGATTGGCAGCATATAGAAAACAACTGCTGTTTTTAAATCTATTAAAATGATACATCAAAATCTCTCAATTTGCAAAATTTTTTGCATCCGGAAAGACTATGAAAATGTTTTTATTTATGATAAAATCAAAAGCAATATAACCCTCAGGAGTCATATATGAAAGAGATCATAAGAGAATTTATTAACACGCTAAAGCAGCACAGGCACCAATTTGATTACGCTGCAAAAATTCAAATGGAGCTTTGGAACGGAAATCAGCCGAAGAAGCATCCGCTTCTTCTTACTTGTCCTCTTGACAAAGTGCAGGATGAGAAGATCCCAAGCTTTAATACAATGCAAACTCATTTTGACAGCGAAAAAATGTTTTTGAGCGGGCTAAGAGAAATTATGACTGTTGTAAACGGAGGTTGCGAAGCAGTTCCATCAATGAGAGCAAATATGGGCTGCGGCATCTTTCCGACCCTTTTCGGATTGAAACAGCAGCTTTTTGATGATAAGATGCCCTGGGTAAAAGAGCACCTGTCAAAAGAAGTATTATCTAAAATGTCTCCGGAAGATATTAAAATCGGTGATGAATTCAGAGCCGGTCTTGAACATATGTCTTATATAGCTGATTTACTCAAGGACACAGGCTGCATGGTCTTCCCTATGGATCTTCAGGGTGTTTACGATACGGCACATATCGTATACGGTGATCAAATCTTTTATGATATGTATGATGATCCGGATTTTATTCACCACCTTTTGGAACTTAGTTGTCACGCTATATGTATAGGTATGGATGAATGTCTGAAGATAATGCCGGATTCATCCATAAAAGTTGCACATTACAATTCTCTTGTTATGCCAAGAATTAAGGGAGGCATAAAGTTAAGCGAAGATACATCAACATTATTGTCTAAAAGTCAAATAGATGAATTTGTAGCTCCGTATATTAAAAAAGTTCTCAATTATTTCGGAGGTGGATATATCCATTATTGCGGAACCAATCCGCATTTGTTTGAATCGGTTATGAATGAACCGTTGGCTTATGGACTGAATTTTGGAAATCCTGAAAAGCATGACATGGAATATGTACTCAAAAGATGCGCACAAAAGAATAAAATATTCTACGGTACAATCAATAAAGAAGATGGGTTTTCATATGGGGAATATTTCAAAAAATACCTGACCGCCTCAAAGCAGGGCAATCGATACATGCTTCTTCTCCAATTTTCATGCAGTTTGGATGAACGGGCAGATGTCCATAGCGCTTGGGAAAATACTTTAAGATGTTTATAGGTTGATCAGTTCCTTAGTCAGCTCCCTACACTCGCTGAAAAATGTACGTTTTGATCTTCCTGTATGATTATTTTAGAAGCATTTTCCCTTCAAAATTATTTTGTTTTATCAACTACTATTTTGCCGCCAACCATTACAAAGACCGGCTCACAAAGATCATTTAGCGCTACAATATCAGCTTTTTTGCCTGTTTCGAGGCTTCCTACAATATCGTCTTTTCCTATTGCCCTTGCAGGATTGATTGTGGCCATCGAAAGCACGTCTTCAAACGGGATTTTTGCGTGTAAGGACATATTTTTTACAGCATCGAGCAATTTTAACGTGCTACCGGCAAGTGTCCCATCTTTAAGCCTCGATATACCGTTTTCAACAAAAACATCGAGTTCCCCCAAACGGTATTGACCGTCTATTAAGCCGGCCGCTTCAATACAATCGCTTATCAGAATAAGATTCGCGTCCCCCTTACATTTTTGTGCAATTTGCATAATTGGCGGAGCTAAGTGTACTAAATCACATATGAGCTCAACTTTAGCGCGATCATCGGTCAAGGCAGCACCTACTATGCCTGGTTCTCTGTGGTTAAGCCCTCTCATGCCGTTAAAAAGATGTGTAACGATGCTAGCCCCAGCGTCAAACGCACTTTTAGCCTGCAAAAAGGTGGCATTGGTATGTCCAAGCGATACTCTTACATTTTTACTCGTCAAATATTTAATTGCATTTATTGCATCCGTCTTTTCAGGCGCTATCGTTACCACGACTAAAGCTTCTCCCGCAACGTCCACAAGTCTTTTCAACTCGTCAATGCTAATTTCACGGATAAATTGGGAAGGATGTGCGCCCTTGAATTCATCGCTAATATACGGGCCTTCGACATACGTGCCCAAAAGCCTTGAGCCGCTCAATTCTTGCTTTAAACAGTCCCTTATATTTTTTAAAGTCGCAGCTACCTTGTCAAGCGTAGCTGTCACAGTAGTTGCAAGAAATGAAGTGACCCCCAAAGTGGCAATATATTTTGACATTTCTTCTATAGATCGCAGATCCCCATCCATTGTGTCATATCCATTTATGCCGTGGATGTGAATATCCACCAACCCCGGAATTATTGTATATCCCCTCAAATCAATTATATTATATCCATCAGCATTTTTTGAGCCTATGCTCTCTATTGTGTCTCCGACTATGTTGATGGTTGTTTCACCTTTGATTTTTGTTGGAGTATATACGACTTTGCTGATTATCGAATACTTCATGACATTCTCCTTATTTTCTTCTCAATAAATATTCACTTAATACTAAGATAATATTTTTATAGTTTTTGTCAATAAAAATCAACGAATTAGGGCAATCTAAACAAGTTTTGTCAAAATTCTAATGACTCCCGTACTCTTGAGCCGCATAACACATAGCCTTAAGATTCTCAAAGCTTGTACCGGGATTAATACTTCCCGCTGTGGTTAAAATAAGTTGTTTTGTTGCTCCGGCCTGCTCAATATCTCTTTTGGCGAAAGCAATAACTTCTTCCGAGCTGCCTAATAAAAGAATTTTCAAAGGAGGAATTTGGCCAAATACTACCACATCTGGCATTTTTTCAAGAATTTGCTTGGAATCGATGTAAGGATCTATATTAACTTGGTTGACTCCAATCTCATTAAGAGTTTCCAAATGATGAAGCATATGTGAGTCCGCGTGATAAAATCTAGCGTCTTTCTGACTTGGCGCAAAAAGATCGTATATCTTCTTTTCAGCGCCCATAATAAAATCTCGGTACATTTGCGGAGACAGCATTCCTGCCACATCACTTGCAAAAGAAAACCCTTTTTCGTTTGAGGGATAATCCGTTTCTGCCCTCATAGCATTTATGTATTTTATTGTGGTATCAAGCCAACACGCTATGAGCTTTTGAATTTGCTCAGGATCGGTTGCTATCCAAGTAAGGAAATTGGTAATGCCGCATATCTGCCCAAGCATCGTAGCGCAACCCTTAATTCCATCTCCGTATATTAGTTTAATCCCAAATTTCGAAAATATTTTTTCTCTCCATTCAAGATACATCGGTACCAATCCCTGTTCTAAGGGATTAAGCCGGTAGACTTTTTCTATATAAGCATCAATATCTTCCGGATCGTTAAGCACAGGCTTAAGCGTGGGTGTAGCGTTTGATTCATAATTTACCCGGCCTCCATAAATGGAAGCATCCATAATCACTCCAAAATCAACGGCAGGATATACCGTATATGCTATCTCCCTTTCGGTTATCTCGCTGCACCTTAGTCTGTGTTCTTGCTGATAATTAAAATCGGAATAGTAAAGCGCATTATCCAACTTTAAAAACTCACAAATCCAATCCCCGTCAAGATTTATACTTACAGGTACTCTGGGGCTCCCTTCCTTAAACGGTGAACAATTTTTATTAACCTCCCAAAATTCCTTCATATTAATTTTAATTGGCATATTCGCTCGCCTCTTTCTATTATCACGCCTTTGTCAAAACAACAGCCTTCATCTGTTCAAAAATGTGTCCATAACCCAGTACAACCGCCACAAAAATGAATTAATTTTCTTTGCATACAGGTTCTGGCTTGCCTTGAGGCGTATTGTTCATTCCATATGATTTGTGCACTTAAAACCCCTCCCGCATCAAATCTAAATGCATCAAATTTCAAACACTAAAATAAGCTTTGGCATTCTTATAGCTTATTGCTTGTACAACTTTTTTTGCAGCTGATTCATCATACTCACCCTTGCTCACCAATTCTCCTACATAACTACATAGGATACGTCGGAAATAATCATGTCTTACATATGATGTAAAAGATCGCGAATCAGTCAGCATTCCGTTGAATTTACCAAGAAGTCCGGTTACCGAAAGTACTTTCATCTGTTCCAGGATTCCATCGGGATGATCGCAAAACCACCACGCAGCGCCTAATTGGACCATTCCTTTTGCGCTTCCCTGAAAACAGCCAATCATTGTAGAAATCTCATAATAATTTGACGGATTTAGTGTATAGACGATAAGTTTTGGTAAACCGCTGTCAGACTCAACTTTATTTAGCAATTTTCCAAAGCCATTTGTATCCAACAAGGATCCAACGCTATCGTTCCCGCAATCAGACCCTAAAAGTTTGAAAAGTTTTGAACTATTGTTTCTAAGCGAACTCAAGTGGAGTTGCATTACGATATCGCGCTCCACATACTTTTGCGCAAGAAAACACACCATAAAGCTTATATAGTCGCTTTCCAAAGTTTTATCCGGTCGACCTGACATCGCTTTATCAAACGCTTCTTTCGCCTGGTTATACGAACCCAATGTTGCAGGTATTTCAGGAAGGCTCAAATCCGACACACGGCAACCTGCGGAACAAAAAAAGTCTAAGCGCGCTGTGATAGCATCAAGCCATTCCGAAAAGGATATACTTCCTTTGGTAAGCCTCTTCACATATTCCGGGAAAAATGATTGCATAAGTCCACTTACAGCCTTATCAGGCCGAAACGACGGTATAATTTTTGGTCCAAACGGTTGTTTCATGATAGCCAAATGATACTCAAGAGAATCGGCGGGGTCGTCCGTAGTGCATAAGACTTCGACATTTGACCTTTTCATAAGCGACCGAGTCGTGAATTCTTTCTCTTTCATCCGGTTATTCGCTTCCTTGAGAATATCGGTGGCTGAATCTTCATTGAGAGGTTCATTTATATAAAAAAATGTCTTTAACTCCATATGCGCCCAGTGATACACCGGATTGCCGGGGGCTAGCGGTAACACCTTTGCGAACGCAAGGAATTTCTCATCATACGATGCTTTACCGGTGATGTATTCTTCTTCGATTCCTCCCGCACGCATAAGACGCCATTTGTAATGATCACCCTCAAGCCACAATGAGCCGATATCCTCGAACCTTCTGTTCTCATAGATTTCACGTGGGCTTAAATGGCAGTGATAATCAATAATTGGCATATCTTTAACCAATTCATAAAGTTTTTTAGCCATCTCTCCTGATAGCAAGAAGTCTTCAGCGAAAAAATTTTTCATAGTTATGCCGCCTTCCCGTTTAAAACATTATTTGAACTATTGCTCCATATATTTAGAATATAAAGACCTGCTTATTAGTGAAGCTGAGTCATTATCAAGGAACAAAGTACAGTTCTCGTGAGTTTTTAGTATAGTTGCGGGTATCCACTCGGTAACGTCATTTTCTAAAGTTTTTTTGACCGCTTCCGCTTTGACAGAGTAAGGTACACATGAAATAATAACTTTACATCTCATTATCTGACAAACCGTCATGGTAACCGCTTGTTTAGGGACATCTTCCAAAGCTGCAAACCAACCTTCTCCCATTTGCTGTTTTTTGCAATTTTCATCTAAATTTACCACAATATAAGCTTCTTTTGTCATAAAATTCGCCGGCGGATCATTAAAAGCAATATGTGCATTTTCACCGATTCCTATCAACCCTAAATCAATGGGGGCAGAACTGATCTCCGCTGTAAGTTTGCATATATTTTCATCCACATTCCCCTCACCGCTAACATAATGTACTTTATGAATCCCGGCAGGACTCACAAACCGTTCCTTGAGATACTTGCGAAAACTAGCAGGATGTGTCTCCTGCATTCCCAAATACTCATCGAGATGAAACATTTCAACCTTTTCCCATGCTATAGGCATCTTGATCAAGGCTTCGAGAGTATCAATCTGGGACCTTCCCGTAGCTACCACCAAGCGGGCTCCTCCCTTTTCTGCAATTGCCTGATTTAGAATATCTGCTGCCTGGGTTGCAGCTGCAGCACCCAATTGTTCTGAGTTTTTAAAAATTCTAAGTTTCATAGTCATTTCTCCTAACTTTGCTTAATGTATTATAAAGTAATCAGTATTGGAATAAGCAGGGACTATCTATTTAGATTAAATTCCACAGATTTATTCGATTCATAAAAACGTGCTGCAAATTCCAGAATATCCATTACTTCAAGAGTGTCCTTAGCTACTGTTAATTCTTTCAGATTTATTTCTCACTTCTTGAATGTTGAGAGCTGCTTTCCTATGATTTTCTGTAAATCACAAAACAAACAATGCCCACATTGAACAATAATCATTTATATTCTACACCTAATTAAAAATTCCTTCAGCATCATTCAGGTTATATAATACTTAAAGAATTCTTAATAACAATAATGTTATCCAAATGACATCGCCATGGATGATATGTCAGCGGCAAAGAAAAAAGATAATAACAGCCATATTTACTGCGCCACCGTAAATTTGCCGATGTTATTAAGTTTTATTTTAATTGGTGAAACGATTTAACAAAATGTTGACAGATATTTTCTGTCGTGTTAAGTTGCTAATATCAGTGTAAGCGCTTACACTGTTTTATATCGAAGAATATAAGAGAATCGGTTTACCCGAAGAATGGAGGCTTCCCCACCAAGGCGGTTCGATGGGGTATTGTGTCCGAGACATCAGGGTAATTCCGAAAAATACCGAGTTGATTCGAAAGAATCAGGTTTTTGCTGGAATCCCACCATTAGCGGAACAAAAGAGGAAAATGTATTGGGCAAGCTTTATGCCGCTGAGACATCAATCAAGTGGTATCGTCAGGAGGCTTATTATACGACCAGCAGATGGAAAGGGACAAAGAAGCTTGACGGAGGCGGTGCTTTAATCAACCAGGGGGTTCACACGATTGATCTTCTGCTCTGGTTTGTTGACAGCAAGCCGAAGTCGGTCACGAGCCGTGTACGGACGGTCAGGCATCCGATCGAAGTGGAAGATCTTGCGATGGCTCTAGTTGAGTTTGAAAACGGTGTAATCGGAAACATTACCGGGTCGACTGCTATGAAGCCCGGTTTCCCGGAAAGAATTGAACTATACGGGGAGAAAGGCTCGATTGTGCTTGAAGCCGGACGAATCGTAAGATGGAAGATAGACGGCATTCAGGAAGAGGACTGGCTTGACGCGGTTTCTACAGGCTCAGGAAGCTCTGATCCCGGAGGAATTCCATTAGTCAATCACCAGAAACAGTTACAATCTATAGCGCAGGCAATAATGAGCGGGAAGCAGCCGCCGCTTGCGGGGGAGGAGGCGCTTAAGGCACTTGATCTCATTATGAAAATTTACGCCGCCGATGGGAAATGAATATCCTCAATCTGATTATGATAAACGCATTTTCCAGCGACTAACATGTAAAAAGCCCTTGCTGTGCAAGGGCTTAAGAGGAATTCTGAGATTCACTGGTATGACTACACTGCAATAAAATCCTTTAAAAGCATAATAAATGTAATCTTTACACCCAACTCTCAAGTCTGCCAATGTCCTTAATCCTAACAATCTGACCGGTTATATCAATAATTTTCATTTTTTTTAAAATCATTATCGCCCGCGTAAACGTTTCTCTTGTCACTCCCACCATGTTGGCCAATTCCTGTCTTGACATTCCCAGATCTAACTCGATTCCATATTGAGTTTGTTTGCCATGATTACGTGCAAGATTCAGCAAAACCTCTGCCGTTCTGCTGCGTGCATTCTGAAAAGCTAGGCGTTCTATATGGGATTGCGAGTCTATAAGTCTCTTATTCAAGGCTTTGATTATTGCAACCGCAATTTTCGGATTATTTTCAAGTACTCTTTCCATATCGACATTTCGGATAAATGCGATGATACCGCCTTCTATGACTTCTGCAGATGCAGGATAAGAGACTTCATTAAAAAGGACAACCTCGGCAAAAATATCCCCCTGCGCCGCGATTGCCAACGTATGCTCCTTCCCATCCTCAGAAGTTTTAAATATTTTTACCTTGCCGGACATCACAAAATAAATTGCTTCGCCCGGTTCCCCCTGAGAAAACAATAGCGTGCTCCTTTTACATTGGCGTTGTCTCATGATTTTCTCAATCTTGAGTAAATCACCATTATCCAAACCTGAAAAAAGCAACATTTTATTAAGAAGCTCGGATTTATCAGGCAAATTGCATTACCTCTTCCAATATCCAGATACCATGAATAATTATATCACAATATATTACGTTTTCGTTATAAGATTACAAAACCAATTCATGCGGTTATGAAAAACTAGTATCCTATATTTTTTATACAAAGCATAAAAATCAAGAATAAAATAGGATCGGATATTATCCGATCCTATTTTCACTACAAGTTTATTCAGGTATAAGATCTTGTAACTCATTGATCATATTATAGACCTGCTTTCTTGAAATAAGAAATTCGGCAACTCCTCCTCTTAAGACAGCAAAGAAATCCTCGTTAAACGGTACATACGCAATGCTTACATTCGGCATATCTTCTTTGTTGAAGTAGAATGTTGTGGTAACATGAGGTTTATTATCGATCACATCTTTGTTTTCAGCCTCAACTATTAATCCAATGAGCGCTTGATAGAAAATCCTGAATTCCTTATCACCAACTTCTTTGCCATTAACAGCAAAAGTAGTTATAACTTCATCCTCTTCATCCTGCTCTTCCGCTTCTTCAACAGTTCTCGTAATTGTCAGATTATACTCGGCATCAACCGTTTCAATGACTATTTCATCAACATTATCAATGTCCACCATAAAAGAAAATCTATCGAACAGATCAAAAGGGGTTATCGCCATTAAACTTTCCAGTGCTTCTTTTTCCATTGCATACACTGTATTTTTCCCAGCTATCTGAAAATGAATATGCTGTTCATCCAAATCATTACCAAACAAAAGGTGTAACGTATTCTGGTTGTCCCTTACCTCAAGCTCCATAAGCGGGGTGTCCAGCCCATACTGCACAAGATCTTCCGGACTATCGTCTATAAATTTTGCAATCTCAAGTGGAATTAAAGCTGCTAAAAGCGTATTAAACATTTTATAATGAACATTCGCATATTCATTATAAGGCTGAATCATATGCCATATTGAGAAGTCCAATTGAATCTGCTGTTCGTCTTCTTCATCAGTTTTCACGATCTCTATCGTTCGCTGACCTTCTCGAGCCAATTTGAAGTAAACGACTTCCTGTATGTTTATTCCGGTTAGCTGGGTATCCCTTAAATCATTGAGAGTATAACTGAGATGGTTGCCATGGCTGACCCATACAGTAAATACTCTGGGATCTCCTTCTTTCATAAGATAAAACATATTACCTACAGGAGTCCTATTACCAAGATAAACTGTATACTCCCTGCCATCCAGAAGAGTAACAGTAGCTTCAACGGCAGGTTTGTCAAGCCCGAACGGAGAAAGATCCTCAGGCGATTCAGAAACCACCTCTTCAGCAGATAATCCGGTAAAACTATACGCTATGTCCTCAACATTCCTTATGTTGAGCACAACCGGATACGGATAGTCAGTAATCCAGCTTTCACCCTCTCGTGTAAGCGTAAGCGTTTTATCCTGAGATTTTAGCACCATTTCAGATATTTCTTCTACGTCAAACTCCAAAATCCTGACACGCTCGTCAGCCATAGGTTCCGGTTCGCCCACTCCTCTTATTTCCATAAAAGCGTAAACTCCGGCGATTAATGCCAATACTACAAACAGTACGATTAAAGTGCGACCTTTGCTCATAGGTGTCTCCTCTTCATCCAGACAAAGAGTCCTGAGCCAAGTATCAGCAACGGAATCAGGATAACTGCCACGCCCGCTAATATTAGCTGTTGCTGCCAATTCATATTTAGTCTCGGTGTTTCAAGGCTTCTAGGTCTTATCGAGATAGCTTCTTCTCTATCCTGTATCCAATTAAGACTATTAAGTAGAAAGTTCGCATTCCCTGGAATCTGGCCTGAAAACTCGGAACTTAAGAATCCTGCGTTGGCAAGAAGTATGAGTTTGGATGTTTTTGTCTGATTATCTGCAAAAACCTCATCTGTCACCGCAACTCCTACGTTAAATGGACCTTCGGCATCTCCTTCTTCTCTTTCTATCGTTTGAGCCTGAAGATTTGTCTTCCCCCAAGCCGATTCGGAAGTGACTAATAGCGGCTCGATATTCAAAGTTCTCCTTCTCACATCCATGATTTCTATGGACTGGGAAACTGGTATAAGCATACGCATGTCCGCAGTTTTCAAAGGCGTCATAATGTCATGTGATTCCATATTGGGTACAAGCCAGAGCGCGTTACCCACATGCATTTCAGCATCCCCCTCAACCACTATATGACGCTTAAGTTCAACACCGTAGCTTCTAAATATCGCTTCAAACCTTGGCAAGCCTTGTGGTATTATATCCATTAGAAATATTGCCCGCCCTTGTTGTTCAAGGTAATCTCTCAATATTTGCTCCTCTGTTTCGGTCAGATCTCTTTTTGGCGAAATCACCAAAAGAGCATGCGCATCATCAGGAACTGATTCAGTCGTCATCAAATTAAGTTCTTCTATTCTAAAGTTCTCAAGCTCCATCTGCTCTCTGATTTCAGAAGGAATTGGAGCTTGATCGTGTCCGGTAAGTACATAAATGACGGGTAATTCTTCTGTAGTCACATAAATAATCGCACCGGTCAACCTTTGCTCTACCGCAAGTGATTCTGCGATAGGCTGTTGCTGTTGATCAAATCTTATATTTATAAGCTCGTGTGCAGATATAACTTTGAATCGATTCAATTCCCGATTTTCAACGATTATACTACCCTGTGAAAGCGTTCCGCCATTCCCTTGGTATCTCATAACCAGATGTGGATACCTTATGGGATCTATTGTTGAAAAGTTAATATAACGACTACGCGCTGTGTACTGCTCTATAATCTTCATTGCGACAGGATTTTCAGCCCCCGGCTCGTTTAAGCTTATAATATCGATTTCTTGTTCCAATCCGTCAAGTAATCCAAATGTCTGCTCAGAGAGTGAAAAAAGGCGATTTCTTGTAAGATCAATGGTGAAATCAAATTGGTCGACAACCAGATTAACCAGTATTAACATTGTAATCACAACCACCGTTACAAGTGTGGCATATCCGCCGTATCTAAATTTCTTTTTACGGAAAGTCGTTTTGATAGAATTTAATAAATTATATTTCATAATCATATTCTTCATGGGTTGCCTCCTTAGCTCCATCTCCTTTTTTCGATCACACGAATCGTAAGAAAGACAAAAATTGCGCAGAATGTAACGTAATAAACAATAGGACTTATGCTTAACACACCCATGGCAAAATCGCGGTAACGCGCAAGAAGGGAAAACCAGTCAAGAACTCTGACTATTATGCCGTCAAAAACAATTGGATTTAAAAAGTACATTCCGGTCACAACACCTGAACCGACAGCAAAAACAGCGATGCTTACAATTATCGTTCTCGTTGCAAAGTACACAAAAAATGCTGCTCCAATCGCAAGTAGCACGGTAAAGACGATACCTGAAACTCTGTCAACGGGAATCCCTTGTTGTATCCAATCAATCAACCACATAAAAAGAAGTGAAACGAAGGTAACAATAGCCGCGATAACCTGATTGTCCGTCAATGAGGAAACAAACAGCCCAACAGCAATAAAAGATGAGCCTAACAAAAAAAATCCTATATAACCGCCAAGAATCTCCCAAACGGCAACAGAACCGAAAAAGCTTAGCATCACTGGATAAAGGGCAGTTACAAGAAGTGTAATCAAAAATACGCTTACCGCAGCAAAATACTTGCCTAAAACCATCTTTGTTAAGCTAAGAGGGCTGGTAAGTAGGAGCTGATCGGTTTTCTGCTTGGATTCTTCGGATATAAGTCGCATGGTAAGCACAGGAACAACAATCAGAAATATAAAAGTAATGCTCCCAAGTACGGCATTGTAGTCTGGGCTTGCATGCAAAACGTTTGACATCACGAAGAAAAAACCTGTAAGCAATAAAAAGAATCCCATAAATACAAAACCTGTCGGAGAAGAAAAATATGCTTTAAACTCTCTTTTCATTATAGCTAGCATTTTAGGAAACCTCCCTTTCTTTGGTAGTAAGCTGAAGGAAGATCTCTTCAAGTGTAAGATCCATTGATTTCATCTGTAGAATCGGGTATTGCGCACGGCTTAACGCAAAAAACAGCGGTTTGCGTATATCTACATCCTTATCGCCTTCAACAAGAACATCAACCGTATCCATCTCTTTTATTCCGTTGTACTCGGCTAGCTTAACCCCCGGTATATTATTTAAGACCTTTATGACAGATTCCTCAGGACCTGCTACTCTTAAGCTTAATCTACTGCTGTTATTAAGGTGTTTTGACAGGCTATCCGGAGTTCCGCTGGCAACTATTTCACCTTTGTTTATAATAATGACTCTCTCACAGACCGCGCTTACTTCCGGCAGTATGTGAGAGCTTAATATTATGGTGTGCTCTTTGCCGAGATCTTTGATCAGATTTCTAATCTCAATTATCTGTTTTGGATCGAGTCCGATTGTAGGCTCGTCAAGTACAAGTACAGGTGGATTACCAATCAAAGCCTGGGCAAAACCTACTCTTTGCTTGTATCCTTTGGAAAGATTCTTAATAAGTCGCTTTCTTACATCAGCGATTTTTATCAAATCCATAATCTTTTCCATGTCTTTGTTTTTTTGAGCCTTGCTGACCTTCTTTATATCGCTGACAAAATCCAGATACTCCTTAACCGTCATTTCAGTATAAAGAGGCGGGAATTCCGGCAAATACCCTATCCTTTTTTTGACTTCTTCCGGTTTTTCCAACACATCATACCCATCAATCATGACTGTACCTTCGGTAGCCGAAATATAGCCGGTGATTATGTTCATCGTCGTAGATTTTCCCGCGCCGTTTGGGCCTAAAAAGCCCAACACTTCACCTTTGTTTACTGTGAAGTTAAGATTTTTAGTCGCTATGTGTTGTCCGTATTTTTTTGTAAGTTTCTCGACCTGAATCAAACTCTCGCCCCCTTGTCTTATATCGTAACACAGCCATAAATGGTACTACAGCGAAAGATAGTGAATGAAGGATTGAAGAGCGAAGCCATAGGGACGGTTTCAGCGTTACCGGAATGAAATGGAGGTGACGATGGACCTGTCCTCGTGGCGTAGCGATTTCAACAGACTTCGCTGTAGTGATAGTTTATAAGGAATAATTGAACAGAATATGAACAAAATCTGAATTTTCTTTTAACAGCACAAATCAAGGCCTTTTCTCTACCAAATAAAGAATACGGCCGCAATTCTCGCACTCATTGGTATCGTTTCCATCTCTGATGCTTTGAAGTACCACTGAAGCCAACATCATATTGCATCCGCCGCAACGGTCGTTTTCTATAATAGCAACTGCAGTGCTTCGTTTGTCCTTTAGTCTGACATATCTTGCTAATAACGAAGCATCTATATTAACACCCACATCGTCTCTGTTACGCTTAACCTTTGCATATTCGCTTTGGACCTTCTCAAGCTCCTCGTCATACTTGACTTTCACGACAGTATACTCTTTTTTTGCTATTGAAACATTTGTCCGTATGGAATCAAGTCTCTTCTCAATTGCACTAATCTCCGTTAAAAGCGTTGTTATCTCCTTAGATTTTCTATTCATTCTTTCCTTAATCTCCAAAGCATTATCCCGCATTTGCTCAAGCTGCTTAAGCGTTTTAACTTGATCGGCTTCAAGTCTTTCCCACCCCGACTGAATTTCACTAGCACAACTCTCATATTCATGGTTTAAACGATTTAATACGATATTCTTTTTGTCGATGTCCACCTCAAACTTCAACAACAGCGCCTGTTGGTCGGTAAGATGGTTTTTAAGCTCAATTAGTTTTTGTCGCAAGGATGAACTCTTGCGTTGATTTTCACAATTATCAACCAATATGTCAAGATTTTGATATTTCCACAACAAATCCATTTGTTCCAATGGTGTTCCCCCTTTCGCTTGCTCTAAAAAGCAAACCCTAATACGGTCTTAAGACCTTCCTTCGTTCTCAAAACACGCAAGCAAAGCCTATTAGAAATCAAGTCTGCCGCGGTTTGTCGCCAACGTATGGAAAGGTTCGGTAACTGTATCAGGCAATAATATCTCCACACTGTATTGTAAAGCAAATGTTATCTTTTGTAAACGCTCAGTTAGCCAGTACATGACAGTAGCTTCTGTAGCATAGTGTCCGGCTGCCACTACAGGCATCCCAATGCTTTTAAGCTCCAGCGCTTTATGATACTTAATTTCACCGGTTAAAAAAAGATCGGCTCCCGAGTTTTTTGCGCTTATTGCCATATCTGCTCCGCTTCCGGCACAAACAGCAACTCTTGATATTTCCTTATCCAAATCGCCAAACGCATCTAATCTCTCAATATTCAAATGATTGCATATATGCTTAATAAAATCGGAAAGCCGTACTTTATCGGGTAGTATCCCTATTCTCCCCAATCCATGCTTATTAGTGCGGTTTTTAAGATGATACACATCATATGCGACTTCTTCATAAGGGTGAGCCTTAATCATAGCGTTAACAACATTATCGAGCTTGCTGTTAGGGACTGCCATTTCTAGGCGTGTTTCTTTTATGCTCTCAATTGAGCCTATCTGCCCCACAAATGGGTTTGTCCCTTCAATCGGTAAAAAAGTGCCTATACCTAAGGTGCTAAACGAGCAGTGGCTGTACTTACCGATATGTCCCGCCCCAGCCACTGCCATTGCCTCAAATACCTCCCGCTCGTGTCCCTCGGGAATAAAAACCGCAATCTTACAAAGCTTCTGCTCGCCTTCCTCGGCGTGCAACGTGCTTATCTCAGTTAAACCGAGGCGCGTTGCAAGCGCGTAATCAGTTCCATACTCAGCTTTGTCAAGATTAGTATGGGCACAATAAACCGAAATGTTGTTTTTAATCAGCAAATGGATTAGTTCGCCCTGATAATCATTTTTCCTGATGTTTTTAAGCGGTTCAAATATAAGCGGATGATGGGCTATAATTAAGTCCACCTTATTTGAAACGGCTTCGTCGACGAGCTCGCGAGTCACATCGAGGCAGACCATTATTTTCTTAGTCAACGATTCATAGTCGCCAAGCAGCAAACCTACATTATCCCAATTTTCAGCCAATTCGGTGGGCGCTAATTCTTCCATCAATTTAGCGATATCAATCACCTTCGGCAGCAAGGCGGCATCACTCCTTACAATCAAATTGTAAAAAAACAACACCGTACCATCTGGTGTTGTTTTTTTAATAATCTATGTGGTGGGCCTTCAGGGACTCGAACCCCGGACCAACCGGTTATGAGCCGGCCGCTCTGACCAACTGAGCTAAAGGCCCGAACAATAGTAAAAGTATACAGCAAGGAAATACAATCGTCAATAGTTTTTTGTGACAATCAAGCATCAAATAATCAATTGACTTATATCCGCATGATATAGTATTATCAGCCAGGAGTCAATTTTCTTTAAAATAAAGACTTGATGTTAAATTTAAGGGGGGGGGTGATAGTGTGGACGCCGGCCCTAGTAGTTTATCCGGAAGTTTTCTCAAACTGAATAAAAAAGGAGGGGATATGTTCGCATTGTTGCCCTTTGTTTCGGTTGTTAAGATATTTTCATAAGCTGTTTTGCCTTCTTGCGGCAATGTATTAATGCTTTGTTTATCTGCTGTTTGACCGAATTTGAGGGAGAAATAGGATAACACATCACATTGCTTTAACAAATTACAGCGAGGAGGTATTTTTATGTCATTTGATACGGTTTTACATTACTTAGAACTCAAAGGATATGCTCATTTCGATGGCTCAAAATCGGACATCCATCCGAATGATCTGGTTGAAATCATCGCAGAGCTTAACGCTCAACAAAAACAGGAACTTTTTTTGTTGCTATCAGAGCAAGACGCGGCTACACTGATACAAGAGATGGAGGAATCCGAGCAGGTTGAGTTAATACATTTATTGACAAAAGAACGTGCATCAGCCATTTTGAACGAAATGGACACAGACGACGCCACCGACCTTTTGGGAGAGCTAACCTCTGAAGAAGCGAACGAACTGCTAGCGCTAGTTGAGGAAGAAACCAAAGAAGATATTGAAGATCTTATGAGTTATCCGGCGGACAGCGCAGGCGGAATCATGACGACCGACTACATCGCGATGGCGGAAAATCTCACCGTCGCGGAGGCTTTCGTACAACTTAGGAAAATTGCCCCGAGCGCGGAAGTCGTTTATTACGTATATGTCGTCGATTCCGAAAACAGATTGAAAGGGACACTTCAGCTAAGGGATCTCATTTCTTCGCGCGATGATTCTCTGCTTTTGGATATAATGCGGCGAAACCTCATTACCGTCCCTGTTGATATGAATCAGGAAAAGGTAGCCGGAGTTGTTTCAAGATATGACCTCATGGCAATACCTGTAACTGATAACGACGGATGCTTGCTCGGAGTCATTACCGTCGATGACGTTTTGGATGTTCTAGAGGAAGAAACTACAGAAGATATTTTGCACATGGCTGGTGCGGGCAGAGTCGAAGGAATTAATATTATCGATATACCTATCATAAGCTTGGTCAAAAAAAGGCTTCCATGGTTGCTCATAGCTTTATTTGGAGGTACCTTAGCAGGCAGTGTCATATCCGCATATGAGACACATTTACAATCCGTTATAGTCCTTGCTGTATTTATACCGATGATAATGAACATGGGCGGAGGCGTGGGTACACAATCATCAACAATAGCGGTACGAGCAATCGCAACCGGGGAAATGGATTTAAAGATCATTTGGAGATATATTGTGCATGAGTTAAAGGTAGGCGCTTCTCTTGGGTTCGTAAACGGCGTGGCAATAGCGATAATCGCTACTATATGGAAAGGCATGCCCGCACTTGGTTTGGTTATTGGTCTTGCTACTTTCGTCACCTTGACGGTTGCAGCACTGATTGGAATTATGGTTCCAGTTTGCTCGGTGCATTTGAAGATCGATCCTGCTATGACAGCAGGTCCTTTTGTCACCACGATAAAAGATATAACGGCGCTTCTCGTGTATTTTGGTATAGCATCGTTATTTATAGGGTATCTTGTATGATATGATAGCAAAAGCCGCAGACAATCTGCGGCTTTTTTATATATGCCAAAGCTCTTTTTTGCTGGTCGATACTGCCAGCGCACCTGCTTTGAGCGCTTGAATTACGTCCTCCTTGAGCGTTATCATTCCTCCGGCTATAATTGGCTGATGCACCCTTTTTTTAAGCTCTTCGATTCCTCTTGGTATTATGCCGGGCAAAACTTCCACAAAATCAGGATGATATGATTTAATGATATCGACTCCGCTATTAAGTGCTCGTGAATCCAATAAAAACAAGCGTTGAATCGTTATCAGACCTATTTCCTTTCCATGTCTTAAAAGATTGCTGCGAGTAGACAAAATACCGTTTGGCTTGATCCTTTGCTTTATGTAATCTACAGACGCAAAATCTCTGCCCAGTCCATCTATGAGATCGATGTGAACAAATACTATCTTATCATTGCTTTTAAGATTATTAACTACGTCAGATATCTTCAACACGTTCCCTGAAAGCAAAAATATAGCTTTTGCAGGGGAAGCGATTACATCGGCCAAAGAATCGTTGTTATGCAATGCCGCTATTATAGGATTATTCTCAAGGCAATCGGTAATTTCCACTCATATGCCTCTTTCAATGCTTATGTCCACATTATACCCGAGCAGCTTGCATAAACGCAAATTTTTGCGCAAAATACTTCACAGTACATTTTTGCAGTAGACACATCGTACCAGTTCTTCCCACAAAGCAGCGATATGTCCCTTGGCCTTGAAAAACTGCAACATTCGGCTGCTGATTAATGCAGCTCGTAATGAAACTAAATGTGTCATTAC
>Ga0209616_1000173_pt1 | contig 20033 bp, 16 predicted proteins | sample FlocCalmetaG_FD_184153 | JGI IMG/M metagenome (GOLD analysis project Ga0209616, IMG submission 184153) | Freshwater bacterial and archeal communities from Indian Creek, Illinois, USA - Floc-Cal metaG (SPAdes) (version 2) | ecosystem: Environmental > Aquatic > Freshwater > Unclassified ...
CTCCTTCGGCAGTTCTGCCATTAAACGCGCTATACTCTCCATTTTTATCACCCTGTTTTATTATAGCATGAATCGCAGACGAAATCAAATTAAGTTAGTGCATATGGGCTGCCGCCATATCAAGTATGAATCCACAATTATCCTAACACATACACACCTATCTGCATATATCGGATTATCTTAATAAGTATTCCGAAGATATCTGGATAGCAAACTAAGAATATCCAGACCCCCTATTTGATAGATTTAATTTTACATTAAAGTTTCATCTCAATCAATGCTTTAAATTATTTAATCTGAGTTAGTATAAAGTTTTAGCAATTTGGCCCTGCTGTTTAATGCCTCCTACTAACCTCCTAACCCGTAGCATCAAGTAACACCTTCGAACGCCCTCATTATTTCAGATGCGCCATCTTGTCCAGAGTAATCTGCCCGCTCCCGCTGTCGCGTCAGGACCGCTGACTACTGTAATACTTGCACCAACAGGAATAACAGTGCCGGTAGGAAACGTGAATCTTTGATCGCCTATTTCACTGATCAATACCCAACCAGAAACATCTATGCCATTTGTGCTTCTATTTTCGATAGTAACTGATTCGGCACGTAAATCAACCGCAGCAATCACTATTCCTGAAACGGGTTCAACTATCGGCGCGGCAGCCGCTCATAACCCTTTGTTACCACCTCTGACCTCACGCTCAAACTTTACGAACATATCGGCATACTTTACATTTGGGGCTGTAGTCATCACTTGCGCGTAGCCCCGAAGCATAAGCTCCGCATTGAATATTTTCGCCCTAACTTCGGCTTCGTTATCATTTGCCGGTTGTGTAAGCCAGACATATGCCAAAAGACGTCCGAGTCGATCGCGTTCGGAAACATCCATCTCAAGGAAAACGGTTTTGCCGTCAAGACTTCTCTGAGTGAAAGCCGCAGCTTCTTTACCGAAGGGTTCGACTTCCCGTGTACTTTCAGGAGTATCAAGGCCGATAAGGCGCACAGCTTCTTCTTTTCCGGATTCAAGACGCACTCGGATGGTATCGCCGTCCGTTATACGGATTACCTAGCAGATACGGTTTTTACAGCAACTAAAACCGCTTAATCAGTTACAATTGATGCAGTTCTCGTTGGACCGTCCTACCTTACCACCGCAACGAGACTTTCCGCAATAAATCTAGTTAGGACCATAGTTCTGCCATCTATGACTGCGGGCGGCACATCCAGAATAACCACACTATCGTTTACTCTTCCTGTAGGATTGTCAATCTGCAATATAATTGTTTTATTGTTTCTTTTACCGGTTATGGTTCGCGTTCCAGCATCCCACTCGACAGATGAACCAAGCGCTACAAATATTGCCCGTAACGGCACAAGCGTCCTGTCGTCACGAATAACTGGCTGTGTGTCCATAACCAAGGCGCGATGATTAACAGTCACACTTATTGGTTGTTTTGCTATCGTACAACAGTACTATGGAATGCATCACAACAAGTGCAACAAATCACATTTTACGCATAACTGACACCCTCCTATTATTTAAATCCAAATCAATCAATCTGTTTTTCCGCTTTGGCTCTATGTATCACTACCGGTAAATCCTGTTCGTCATCATATCACACAGGAATTGGCGCTAACCAGTGCAGTATAAGTTTTTGTTCGCCTGTTTTCGACGCTGATGAAAATGATGTCAGTGCGCACGTTGAATATGTGGACGCGGACTTGTCTGAGTTTCGCTAGTTTCTTTGTCACTATAACGTTGGACTTCTTCAGTGCGATATTTCATACTCGCACCTCTTTCAGAATATCAACCTGTCCGCTCATACGAACGCGGGTATTCGGATGATTAGGTCTGACTTGCAGATCGGCATTTTCAGCACAAATGTATAGAACCCACTAAAAGAGCAGCGAAATCGCATCCGCGTTTGCTTTTCCAAACACCGGCATATTGGCTTTTAGAGCACTAGGCATATATTTCGCGGATTCTTCACCAAACCTCACCATAGATACTTACAACGTCCAATCGCCTAAATTCAGGGGTATAGGTATGTTGATTCCCGTACTGTTTATCAAAAGCAGCAGCAGCTCAGTGCGGTTTTTCATAACAGCACTTTCAAGATGGGCAAAAAAGCCTTTTATGTTCATATCACCTGACTTAAACCGTTAGTCTCAATGTAAACACACCATTCAGGCAACCGTTTTAATGTTTCACAGGGAATGTTCCCTTCAAATGGTTGATTAAGAAGTGCAACAAACAGATCGAAATCAAAACGGTATACCCCTTGCGAGATGTGCCATGTTGTTAATGCTGTGATAGATGCAAGGTTTGATACAGGATCAAAAAAGACTTCTTTATCAAGCAGACTTTATAGTTCTGGTCTATTCATGCTTTTCCTGCTCATCTTATCGATAAAAACCTTGTCAACACGCAATTCTTGCGTTAAAACTCCCTAACGGACAGTATTCTGATCCACTGTGCTGACTCGTACATATCCAAGTTTCAATTGTCATCGCTCCATTTGTTTGTTCTTAAAATGTTACACAAAATAATCTCACAAAGTCAATAATCTAAACGGGACATCTCAAAACACAAAAAACAAGTTATGTGAAACACAAAATGAGCATCCCATTAGGGTATACCTTAGTGATACTAACGACTAAAAATTTATCAGAGGTCCAGGTGTGCTTCTAATAAGTCAAAGATTTTCTTTACCGAAATAACTCTCGAACCATCTCTAACACCTAATTCTGCTAGATTAAAGCATTTTATATGTATTTTGCCATCAAATGGACCATCGGCATCTCGCTTTCATCATTCCCTGTCACGATTGTAAACAGTAAAAATACCGATTTTTATCTTTAAGTCTATATCGATCGGAGGAAAACCATCGCTCAGTAAATCAAAATTTACAAATAAGCGCCTTGATCAAAACGGTATATTCCTTGCGAGACGCGCCATGTTGCTAACGCCGTGATAGATGCAGGATTTAACACAGGATCAAAAAATGCTTCTTTAGATGAACTCATATTACTTACTATGGCATGCCCAGCAGCAATCGGCATATAACACCAATCAGGCCAGTCGAGAAGCGCTTCTCCTATCCCCCTTCGGAAATGCTTAATATGATCCCAAATACCAGGGCATCTGCGGGACAATTCTTTCAAAAGCATTTTAGGTTTTAGGCTAGACACAGTTTTATCGGCCATAAGTCGCTCCTTATTTTGACTTAATTATAACTTTTTTTATTAATCTCTTGTCGGATAGTTATACTACTTGAATCACTATTCGGAAAAGAACGAGCGAAATTAGCATAAGCTTTTTAGGATCGGTTAACGAAATCGCGCATTTAAAGTATTCCTAGCAAATCGATAGACGTCATGAGCGCGTAAAGCATTATCCTGAAGAATATCGATCGTACCCTGTGACCAAAACGCCGGATAAATTAAACCATCTCTTAAATATAAAACGTGATCTATTTCCGCGTCTATCCAATTAATACGAAGTTGGTGCATATCGTGAATTTCTTGATAAATTGGTTGATAAGTACTCACTTCTTGTTGTAATTTCCGTAAATCTGAAATTACTCGATTTAAAATCTCTATTCTATCTTGTGTCGATGTAAATTTTATAACTTTATCAAATACCTCGTATATCTTTGCCATATCTACGTCCCAACTCCTGCTTTCTGTAAGGTAACTAAACCAGTCGTATCTTAAACTGTAATATCCCTGGCGGAGCAACGCATGATAACGTTCAGCAGGTACGGCAAAGCCAAAGCCTGCCCAATCTGCTCTTACCAGCGTATTTATTCCCACCCATTCACCGTATAGGTTAACAAGCGGTCCGCCGCTGTTCCCGGGCGCTATAGCTGCATCATGTTGAAGAACACGGATATTATTGTTTGCCCAAACGCCGAAAGTAACATCTATTTCGCGCCAGGCACTTATGATGCCACGTGTGACCGTTGCCGTCAATCCGAGCGGGCTGCCAAACGCAAGGACTTCCTCACCTTGCGGGATATCTCCGGCGGCAGGATTATCGTTAAGAAAAGGAAACCGCACATGGGAAGGCGCATTAACCATCAAGAGCGCAAGGTCATACCAATTAGCGATTTTTGTGATTGTTGCAGAAAACCGTTCTCCAGCACGGGTCACAACAACGATTTGCCGGCTACCTCTTACAACATGTGCGTTCGTGAGAACGAGGCCTTCGGGAGAAACAAAGAAACCGCTTCCCTGACCGCGGTGCGTGTCTATCCTGACTACGGCGGGCATAACGCGGGCGGTTACTTCACCGGAAGACAGTTTCTGCCGTTGAGGGACAAGCGGCGGTGTTGTGGGTTGGGGCTGAGACGGCGGTCCATCAAGCGGAGGTAACGTTTTCGTTAACATTCTAACTGTCCTGTCTTCCGGATGCCAGCTTACAGCAACATCAAAGTTTTCGGCAATAAACCTTAATGGAACCATTGTCCTGCCGCCAATGAGCACGGGTGGCGTATCGAGAGTTATCTGTTCTCTTTGGAAGTTTGTTATGATACTATGAACCGAATTGCCTATCCAAGCTATCCTGCTATTAATGTACAACAACACAGCACGACTTTCCCCACTAACAGAACGAAATGCGGTTATTTGCCCGGTTGCTGCATCCCAATGTGGTTCAGCTCCAAGGGCATTAAAGATCGCTCGAAAAGGAACAAGTACTCTCCCATCTCGAACAACCGGCAGAACATCCATTGCCAAGGTACTTCCATCGAACGTTACCGTAATCGGTTGGGCAGCGATAGCTTGAGTAGTAAACAGAAAAACAGATGCCAACAAATAGCAAAACAGCACTACTAATATCTTTGGTGTTTTTTGTTTTAGGCAAACCAGCCTACTTCTTAACGATCCCATGTAACAAAACCACCTTTCTTTTCCTGTTTCTGATATGACAAAGACCCACTCAGTACAGAGCATTACCGCATCTCAATTCAAGCTCCCTCACTCTGTTTATTGCAAACTGAAATAAACAACTAATACCCTTTTGTGAAATGAAAGTTTTGCATGCTTTATCTTCATCAACTTTCATTAAAACAATGAAACAATATATAATTACTATCACTGAGATCGTTACCGGCTCCATATCAAGCACCAGAGATCACCTCTTTATCTCTCTGTTCAAGCCACTTTAGAAGCTTCACAGGGTTATTAAGAATTTCGTTATCAATACCGGAATAATCTATTTGTTCCATATCGTCATCTTCTTCGTAATCGTTATCTTCTTCGTAATCCTCATTATCAGCATCGTCTAATTCCTCATCTGTTAATTCAAAATCGTCAAGCTCCAATAAAGTCCATTCTTCATCTTCTTCAAGTAAAACTTCGAAGCTATCATCCGGGTAAACATAATCGTAGCCATACTTTTCTTTATAATAATTACGGTTTTTTTCTGCTATTTCTTTTATATGTTGTTTTGATACAAAGCTATCTACATTATCGTTTTCAATATATGACAAGGCTTGATATGTTGTAAATTCATAAGATTCAGGATAGCGGATGTAATCCCTTGAAAATCCATAAGCCATTTCATAAAAAAATTCTTTAACTGTTTTAACTCCTGATATGTAGGAGTAGCAAATAGCACAAATTGGAAACAAATCCATGCACGTGCTGTTTATACTATACCATTCAGACATACAAGTGATCTGCTCGTCTATATTTGCACAAAACATAATGTGGTCGGCATTTTTAACAATCATTACCACGAAGCCATTATAAGTCTTGCTTAAAATCTGAGATATGTAAAATGAATCCTCACTGCGATCCCTATTTGAGCTATTAATTTCTACGGCTAAAAAAACTATAGTATCATCAGATGATTCATATTCAACTGCAATGTCATGATAATCTAGTTCGCATAAAAATGATGCTGTCTCGATCTGATTTAGATACATCATTTCTTGCGCACTAAAATGAGATTTATTTTGAACGGTAAAGTAAATAAAATTATCAATTTTTTGATTCCCAGCATCACTATGAAATTTCACCGGAAAACCCATTGCCCGAAGTAATGCAAGCGAAGCATTACACAAATCCGAGCAGCCATATTCGTGAAAAGCATCCTTTATTTCGAATACTTCGTGCAATTCATCCATAATTTGACTCCATTAATTACTGTGCACAAGTTTTTTTAGTTTGCTTTCGTAATCAGTTTCTTCCATTTTTTCTTTAAATTTTACGGCAACATCATAAATCTTATTAATATAATCGTCACGGCTTGTAGCCCCGTTGGTGAACTGCTCAAATAATTCTTCGATTCCGCCAAAAACATATGAATTAAACAAATCCATGTTTTGTGTATGCACAACCTTTGTGAGCTCAGATTCCTTCTGAGAATCATCACGGAATGCTCTATCTAACCTTTGCTGAGTTGACAATTCTGTGGTCCCATCCAAAATCATTATTAAACGATAAATGAAGTCGCAATTCAGCCTTTCTGTAGCAAAGGCATCAGCATAGATTCTTGCTCTATCCTGAGAGGTATTATCCTTTTTTTCTGAGCGTCCATGCAAAAATCCAAGTATTGCAGCAATCATATAAACATCAATATATCGAGTAAAAACCTTGGCATCATTAACTAAATATTTGAGGTGAGTTGCATGAATACCATTGATTGTATAATCATTTTCGAACATCAGGAATCACTCCTTTTCAAAATAGAATAAGTATCCGTTTTTTTATCAAGCATCCACCGTGAACCAACACGGTAATCCATCACTTGCTTGGCATAAAGCCAGTCTTTCTCCATAACAAACATGATGACTTGTTCTGCAACCTCTGGCAATACTTTAGAAATATTGGTTGTATGCAGGGCATCAGCATTAGAAAACGGAGCATCCATGACAAGAGGGTACGGCTCTGAGCTTAAATCTATTTTGTTCTCTCCTGCGATAGCAATGATTTTTTCTTTTGCCAGTTCAACTAGCCCTGCAATAAAAGCAAAGTTTTTAACACGGTTTAATCCCTCTGATTCGCCTGATGCAATTTCTTTGTCACCCACCATAGTAAGCAATGTCACATTATATTTTCCATCTATAGATGCGCGACGATGACCGTGGTAAATTTTGCTGAAAATCTCATTTACTCTTTCTTCAAGGCGCTCCCGGATATCGAATTCTTTTTCTTTATATGTTTTAGTTATCCAGGATAATATTTCTTCTGCATAACGAATATAGGTTATGATGGATTTGTTTTTTGAAGAAACCGCCAAAAGGCTGTCATACACCTTTTGGAAGCGATCAATATCGTAGTTACATCCTTCATCTTCACGAATGAAACGTTCTTTCTTTTCGTTCAGTTCTTTAAGACGGGCTTTGACATCGGAAAGCTTGAGAGAATATTTCTTCATATCCTCTTTTCCCTCAATTTTACCCTTTATCTCATCCGCTTCATCTTGCCATTCTTGAATTTTAGTTTTTGTCCGCAAAATATCTTCATAACGTGATTTCAGGTTAATGAAGTAATGCCGGTTTGTCGCATCATATGTTGCAATTTTATCCTTAAAGTTTCGAATTGATGTTCCTATGGATTGCGGTGGGAGAAAATTAAGCTCACTAAGTATAGTTTCATAATCCGCCGAACCCTCAACCAACTCTTTACCACAGACACACGTACCTCGCTTGATAATATCTGCGATTGATTGAGCGGTCATATCCTTAATGCCTTTATCATCAACTTTCGCATCTTTCATAAATCCCAATGCTTGTATCATAAGCGGTTTTGCGAAGAATGTAAACGTTCCGCCATTAAACTCCTGAAGAAATTTACTATAAGATTGCTCGAGAGCATCTGTCTCTCTGCTAATCATCCTTTCCAAAGCAAGGCTTCGTTCCTGCAAAGAGGCGGTGCTTTTACCTTCTACTAAAATATGATCCAGTCGGGCTTTTTCAGCTTCATAGTCTATTATTTGAGTTTTAAGAGATTCAAGTTGTTCCGCAATACTAGCTTTACGCTGCTGTGTGCTATTAATGCGTTCCAGAGCCTCTGTAGCTTTTTGGTTACTTTCATTATCCATGCTCGAATAAAACTTCCCAAGCACGGTTGTTCTCGCCGTCTTACTACCTAAATGCTTCATTGCATTATCTAATGCAGTCAATCCCAATAATCCTTTTACGGATTCGCTGACATCTTGGCGATTGCTAACATCACGCACACGCTCGGTATCGAAAAAGAAGAAATTGGACAAATTACGAGGCAATATTTCATTTATCATCTTATCTATATACTGACCCCTGATATCGGTTTGCCCATCAGAGCCAAGGGGCTTGTAGGACATTGTTAACTTAAACTTTTCGCCACGCACTTCATGCTCTGTCCAAAAATACTCTTGTGCCCTTGAAATTGTATACTCCGTATTTTTATGAATCAGTACGATTTTCACTTCAACAATATCTCGACTACCATACTTCATTTGCGAAGCCAATTCAAGGTTGAGAAGCATATCTGGATTGGAATCCTTGTCAAACACAACAAAGTCATATAAACACCAGTTAAATGTTTGAAGAAGGGTGGTTTTACCGTAAGTATTGTCACCCAAGATAATTGTTACATTTTTTTCTTTGTCACGCGCAAACTCCACTGTAGTCTCGCCTTTAAATTGGCGGAAATTTTTAATATATAAAGACTTCATCAACATTTCTTCTCACCCCCTTAATAATTCTTTTTAAGCTCGTCCGATATGATTTTTCTTATTGACTCAACCATTTCATCATTTGTCTTGTCACGTGTCTTTAGGTTCTCTTTTTCAAGCTCCAAAATATTCACCTTCATTGCAGTAAGACGTTTCTCGTCCAGGAGCTTATTTTCAATCTCCGACATGGTTTTTCGCCCCCCCAAAGTAATTTAGACCATATGCCTCTTCAATTTGGTTTATTAGTGAATCAACATCCCATGGGTTTTCAGAAATATTAGCAAAATCTTTCATACGCTCTATTTCCCTTAACGCAAGCCCAGATGTAGATTTTATTATCTCAGGCGGATAATTTTTAACATCATTTATATCAATAGGCAAAGTGATAAAATCATAAATTACTGCCTTGGTTTTGCCTGGATATTTTCTTAACACCCGCCCACGTCGTTGAATATACTCCTTTGGGTTTGTACTGCTGGCAAGTATAAAAGCAGTCTTAATACTTGGAATATTAACTCCCTCATCCAAACAACGTATCGCAACAAGAGCTTGTAAGTGCTTTCCAGCTTCAAAAGCCTTCTTTAAAGTTTCTCGCTCCTGTGCAGGCTCTTCAGATGTAAATTTCGATATGCGCATCCCTAGTTCATTACCAAGCTTGTCCGCGACAACATTAATCTGCTTTTTCTCGTTTTCGTCTACACTACCTTCACGATAGTCTGGATCGCTTATCGTGGTGGCACCACAATATATCAACATATGAGTGTCGTTTTTATATGGCTGTATCTGTTCTTTGAGGCTGTCAATTTTTTGCCAAGCTCCTGCGACTATCCTGGCTCTCTTAATAAGAAGCATTTTTTCACACTCACTGAAAGTACGCTTTCCCCGCTCATCCGTTTTCCCGAAAATCTTTTTAGAAATGCTAATATATTCGTCAAGCTCATCTACATTAAGAGACACGACCACAGGATGATACTCATATGGTGTTAGCATGTTATTGTCAATTGCCTGTTTAAGCATATATTCGATACATTTTTTACCAAAATAGTTATACAGCTTTTCAGTCCCTTCTTCATCACCATGTCTATCAATCGTAGCTGATAACGCCAGACGGAAGGGGATATGAGGTGCCAGCAATGTGCTGAGATTAGTTGCTCCAAAGTTGTGGGCCTCATCCACCATCAAAAGGATATTCCCTTTTGTATTTAGCAGTTGTTCTTGAACAAAATCCGATGAAAATGTCGCATTTGTACAGATAAAGCAAAAATGATTGGTTACACCCATATTAAAACTGCGAACAGCATCATTAAGCCTTATTTTCCAGTTCTTTTGAACTGATGCAGAATGGCCTATAATTGCCTTCATCCCGAATTTCTCAATATCTTCAACCCATTGATTAACAAGATGTTGATACGGCGCAATAACAAACACTGCAAGATTATCACCTAAATTCCGATACAATCTTTCTACAGCGGCAAGTCCTGTGTATGTCTTTCCGGTACCTGTAGCCATATCGAAAATGCCTCGATATCCTTCTTTTTCCCATTCATCAAGTGCTTCAGTTTGATATGATCTGATTAGTACGTCAGCGGGAATCACTGGTTTTCGCTTGCTAGAAATCGTTTCATATGCGTGCTGACTTTCTTGTATTGCAAATTCATTATCATCTATTTCATAATCAATTGAGTGATTAACTTTATATTTTTGAAACTGTTCTTTTGCAACCTTAGGAAAATCAATAGTTTTGATATGGGGTTCATAGTCATTCCACAACGCATTAAATGCTGCTTCCTTGGCGAACACTCTTTCTGAATCATAAGTCCAAGAACAAAATACATCAATAGACTCATAGTTATGTAAGAAAGCATTCTGGGTTTCATTCATAGAACCCGTAAAGGCAATCACATTACTATCCGCATCTGATATAAGACCCATTTTTTCGTGAAACATGCCAATTTTACCGTTGCTCTCTAAAAAAGCAACTTTAATGTCAAGCTGGCCATAAGCAATCAAGTTAGCTAAAAGATTCAGCCGTTTTACTTCATATATATCTCTTGGCGGTTCAAATGAGCGTTTCAAACATTTTTCAATGATTTCATAACGCATCTCAAAGCCTTTTTCTATGGCTTTTATATCGTTCTCTGATAGCTTAGGGGAGACTATTAATTGAATCTTACCGCCATTTCTTACTAAAGCTGATATCCCTTTAGATATTTCAATTAAAGCCGAGGAAGAAAAGAACCCGACAGCTCTTTTGTATGACACAGCTTGACTAAGTAAAGGAATATAGAAATCTCTTACTATATCGTCCAGCAAAGACCGGTATTCACTTTTCGGCTCTACGTCTTTTAAACTCACAGCTCTCACTTCCTAAATCGTTTCTCTAAGCTTGATAGTGTGGGGAACAGTACTCCGTTTGCATAATGGTAGTATTTCCGTAAAGCGTTTGAGATATTTCCATTTGTATCTTTCATTTCAGCTTTTATTATGAGCAAAGCCTCATACATTCTCTTATCGCCGATACGATGTAGTCAAGAGAAGCATCAAAGTGCCGCTCAATCATTCGTGCCTTATTTACTCTCGAGCGCACCGCTTTAACCTTACTGACTATGTTATCATCTTTTAGTAAATAATTTTCAAATTCTTGTTCCCTCACCTTATCTCACTCCTAACTGTTTTCATATATATAATTTAGAGCCAGCCTAAGGCTTGCAAAGTCATTATCGGTATTGAAATAGCCTACGCTGAATCTGACTGTCCCAGCAGGAAATGTACCTAAAAATTTATGAGCATATGGTGCACAATGAAGTCCGGTTCTTACTTCAATTCCTTGATCAATTAGTGCCTGGCCTATATTATCACTACTATAACCGTCAAAGACACATGACACAATACCTACCGTATCGACTGTTTCAGATTGAATAATGAGCTTGATATTGTTAAACTCCATCAAGATAGCTTTTAATTTATTCAAGTTGTCTTTTTCTTTTGCGTTTATTAAGTTAATGCCTGTTTTTTTAATCCAGCTTAGCGCTGCATACAGGCCTGCTATTGCCATAATGTTTTGACTGCCAACCTCATACCTTTCAGGAATCGTATCAGGAACGTTCGGATTAGCTGAATCGATTCCGGCACCGCCATATAAAAGAGGTTTAGGCATGATATCTCCATTACAAATAAACCCGGCGGCACCAAAGGTAGCATACAATGTCTTGTGACCAGCAAAAACTACAAAGTCATAAATATTACTGCTTAAATCTGTGTCTATGAGACCTGCGCTTTGGCACATATCGATTATATTAATCGATTTGTATTGATGTGACATTTCGCAGATATCTCTTATAGGTGCAACTACACCGCACACATTACTCGCATGGCTTATGAACACGATATTTGGCTTATCTTCTGCGAACTGATATTTAATTCTTTCCAAATTATAGGTTAGATTCTTCTCATTCACATATAATGTCTTTATGTTGAGTTTGTGTAATTCCTGCAGATGTTTAAGCACCCTAATAACTGCATTATGCTCAAAGGGTGAAATATAAATAGTATAATTATCAGATATAGGAAGCCCTTGTAATATAACATTGATGGCTTCCGTCGCTGACGGCGTGAATACTACATTTTTAGATGGGCAGTGAAACAACTCCAATAACAGCTTTCTTGTATCTTGAGTGAGTTTGCTTCCAGAGTTATTCTGACTTCGGCCAGAGTTAACTCCTGATTCACGGTAAAACTTATCCACAAAGCTATATACTTCTTCTGGCTTTGGAAAGGTAGTAGCGGCATTATTAAAATAAGCTATTCTATCCAAGAACTAAATCCCCCCTCCGCACATCTGCTCTATAAACTCCATCAGGATTTGTCGCTTCTCCTGTTCTGAGATCGATTGCCCCATATCATCTAGTGCTGTTAAAATCTCGTTATAAAGGAGCTTTCCTCTATCACTATAGGTTGTCTTATCAAACGATTTAACAACTTCTTTGCCATCTTTACCGATAAATAATACCTTGTACCTGTTTGCGCCTGTGGCAGAGTTATCAGTCTGTGCAGCGACCAAGTCATACTCCAATACTGATTTCTTACGCTGTTCTAGTCCCGAAGTAAATTCAGATATCGTATCTGTTGTCCAGTCGTCTATTCTCAGATCTGTAACGGCTTTTGCAAGCCTTTCAATGAAAGTCTTTTCGTCATTCCCTATACTGTCCATCAATTGCAGCACCTTATGTTCCTCATTAGAGAATAAGTAAGTTAAAGTTGTAGGCTTTAATTTTTCAATAAAGTCTTTAACAACAGACGTTAGGGTAGCATTATCAGCTTGACCTGCCTTGAATATCTCTTTTACATCACTAATCAAAAGCTCTATAAGAACGCTTTTGGCACGATCAAAAGTCTCTTTTGAGCTTTTTATATTGTCGATGATATCAATATTAAATTCTTTACAGCTGAAGACTTCAAACAATTTTTCGAATAGATACTCTCTTGCATTTATGTCAGTCTGTTTTAAGCTCCCGATATATTTAACTTGTGAAGGAGAGACTTTCTCTAGAGAAAGATCTTTTCCTCTGTAGTTAGTTCTCAGTTCCTTTGCATATTTAGGCAAGCTCATATACCAGCGTGACATAGCGGATACAACATAAGTAAAGGTATTATAATCCTTCTCTTTTGCAATGATGAAATCTTTAAAGATTTCAGCCAAGCTTTCGATGTAAGCCGACTTATCTTCATTCCAATCCTCCATAAAGGCAGTAAAAGCCTTCGGATTTTCATTAATACTATTTAAGAGATCTGCTGTTATTTTAACTTCTTCAGTTTTGTTCTTTATAACAAGATATTTCTTGAAAAAGTGAAGAACAACAGCAATATATATGGGTATAGTCCCTCTTTTAATGCCATATCCGAATTCAGGCAGAGTCAGTCTGTCATATAAGTCTTTGAAGTTCTTCCCTTCATTTGAGTTAGCATTAGTAAAAAACTCTTGAATTTCACGAAGAGTATTAGCCATTTTCTCGACATCCGGCGTAAGAGTTAAAACAGGCTTAACTTGCTCATTTAATAAAATCCCTGTCTGTATCAAAGTGCTTCTCATGAATGAAACATCCTGTCCTGTTCCGGTAAGCCCTAAATTAATGTTAAGCTCATTTTCCAGCAACCCTGAGACAAGCTTGCTTCTGCTGTTAATTGCTACGGCCGGCAAACTGTCTTTATTGATAGATTCATTATTGATTACAGGCGTATTTATATAGGTTTCAGCACAAATTAACGAAAGTTTAGCTGATATTTGAGCTTTTCTCTTGAACGGCTGCTTTTCACAATTCCAATAATATTCGACATCTCCGATTTCCGGTCGGGTAAAACTTGAAATATATCTGCCTATAACTTCTTCCAAATCTTCAATGTAAATATCATATTCATCAGAGAGAAGCTCATCCTCAGAAACTCCATCCTTTAAGATCTTAACCGCATTGTACTCAAACGCTATTTTTTCTATGTCCATATAACGTACGGGGAGTACAAAAATTATTCTATTATGGTTACAGTTGCCGCTTTTGATTGCTTCTCTGATTTGTGCAATTTCTTCATTACTACGAGGAATAATTGCATACACAACGCCATCAGCACTTAGGCTTTCAATTTTTCTACTCCAATCATCTACCGTAAAAAACTCCGCTCCGTCGATAAAGGTGAAATCAAAATACCTTGTTATCTCCATTTCGTCATTATAGGCAGTAGGATACATGTAGCTGTCAAATGAGGATTTGTTTAGAATATATTTTACGCTCAGTGTCTGCCTTGTTTTTTCAATAACATTTTGAATCTCGGCACCAATGTCAACTCCTGAGCTTTCTTTGATTTTAAGATAGCCATTGCTTCTCTTTAGGTATATGATACACTCTTTTTCAATGAGTTCGGCAAGAACATCATCAATCACTTTGACATCAGAAACGCTATCTTTGAAAATATCTACAATTATGTCTTTTACGGGCGCCAGCTTCTCAAATTGCTCCACAATGTATATCAGAGAAATTGTTTTTATTATTTTTGCTGCCAAAGAGTCCTCATCGAGTTTTTGAAGCACTTTTGAAGTGGTTTCATAAAGCTTGTGGATTTCACTTGTGTATGGTTCTTTTCTCAAAAGTAATTCAAAGTAATCATACACATAATCGGGGGTAAGCATGGGAAAATCACCCTTAGCATTTTCCAAAAATACGGTAAGAGTGTGTTTACTATCCGATGATAAAAATGTAAATAGTGTTCGCTCATTCTGAGCAACCTTTTCAGATAATCTTGGCAAGATAAAAGTTGAAATCGGATGCAATGGATAGCAACCTATTACAGCAGTTTGTGCAGAGGCTACATCGCTATTTTCAAGTAGACCATTTGCCTCAAAGCGCTCAATCAGGCTCTTGATGCGTTCTTTATTCTTCTGGTAGTAATCATGCCAAAAGATCACTTCTTTTTTGATAACAGCCGAAATGATCTCATACATTTGAGAATAATTATTATGAAGATTAATATGCTTGAACCTTCCAGAAACACCCCTCCACCCATCGACCTTATCTTTTGGTAGACTTTTATCAATATAATTCGCAATATCCTTATGTGAAATCAACATAAAGTGCATTTGTTTGTCACCACTGCGGTCACATTTTTCTGCAAAATCTTGCAGCAACTTTATATCGCTTATAGTGGTATTCGCAATACTTGACTCTAAGTATTTACTGAATTCATCATAAATGATATATACGCCATCAAAGTCATTGTCTTTTAGGTTATCAACAACCTTTTCATAAAGCTCCACTACATCAAAACCAAGAAAAGGGTTAAACGCACTACCTGAAGTGAGAGTTGGATAAAGTTTATTAAACTTTTCATAGGCGCTCACATCGTATTCTTTTAACGAGACAATAAAGTCATTTATCGGTACATTTAACTCTGAGATGAATTTTTTATATGTGTCTTCATAGTTGTTCTTCCAAAGCTCAATAGTGTTAAGCGCAGCCTTAAAATTGGTTTCGGGCATCAAATCGGTCAAGTTTGCATTTTTAAGAGATGTTTGTAATGCACTCAAAAACGATTGCGTTATGCTTGTGCTACTTCCGCTGATGATGATCGGAAGCAATTTTTTCTCGCTCCCTATGTAGTCCATGATAAAACCATATAATTTAGGATTTTGCTCTTTGATTTTATTCAAAAGTGTTTCGAACAAAGCCATATCTTTTTTAAACAGGAGCGACATGAGCATAAGCACAATGTGAGATTTCCCCCTGCCATATGCCCCAATTAATATCCTTGCCCTGCCTCTGTCCGGTACGCTGGTGCTAAGAATAACATCCTCAATGACGTCAATAGACGACATCGTAGGTATAAAGCTTTTCAATTTATTCTCATTGTGTAGATCATAGGCAATATTAATTGATGTTTGGAAGCCTTTTTCTACCCATATTTTCTCATTAAACATACTTTCTCCATTCTTAGAGTATCTATTTACCTATTAATCGCACCATAGTATTCTCTGACGCACTCTAAAAAGTCTATATTTCTTTCTACTATATCAATATAATCAAGACCGGCTGTCCTAACGACCTTGATGTATCCCATTATCTCGATTTTGTTAAGCAAGCTCGATAATGTAATAATATCAAGGTTAAACACTTTACCGGCATTACACCTGTCATTTTGAATCGAAGAAATCTTAATTTCTGTTTCACCTTGTGCCTGGTCAATGATAACTGCAAGGACTACAAGTGGGTGTATACTGTCAAGTTTTGGTACACTTTTTTTATAGGTCTTTGCTTTTTTGTTTACAATATCAATAAGTGATAACTCACCAAGCGGGCAGTCAATATTGCTTTCAGGATGCACTTTACCAGGATTTGACTTAATCCGTGGAACATAGGTGCTAATTATACAGTTAAAATCATCGTCTAAAGAGCGTTCAGAAACCTCTGATTCATTCAATAAAACGTATGTATTGAGTTGTTTAACAAAATCATCACGGTTAAATTCATTGCGTTTAAATTCATTAAAAAAGTAATACCATGCCGTTGCATCGTCTTTGTTTGTTGTGAGTTTATAATGAAGAAACCATAATGTCCCTATCTCCTCAATATACCTGTCGTTTTCATGAATTATTTCACCGAAAGGAGTAAGGATTTGGTACCTTTTCCCTTGTAGTGGCTCAGACGTTAAACCAACCGCTTGTAACCAATATCTCAGAGATTTAACCATATTTGCACCTATCCCCAAAATGTCCATAGGATTTCCATTGTCGCCCATAAAGACTGTTCTGTCACGGTCTACATTTTTTATTCCCTTGTATAACCAACCTTTTCGTATGAAGAAGGTATCATGTGCTCTAAATCTCATAGCTTCTCCTTTGTCTTGAGGTATTTGTCCATCAAGCAGCCACCCTCAAGGTATTTTGCGGTCATGCACATCTTGCAATGCTTACACTTACTCTCGCTAATGCGATAATCGTCACCGATTATAGAAATTGCGCCGAATCTGCATAATGATTCGCACTTTAAGCATTTCCGGCAGGCATTGAATTTCCTCACCTGATAACCGACCATTCGCTGTAGTTCCTCATGTTTTACAACATTCATGGTTTTGATTTTTACAGCGTACTCATATCCATCCTGAGAAAATGGCTGGACTGATAATATTGGAACATTTGTTACAACGTCAAGAATTATGGTTTCATCAATAAGCTTTCGTCCAAGCTCTTTCGTAATCTTACCAAAGGTCGTTAATAAGTTCAAAAATCCATCAACAACCGGTCGATTAAGTTTATATACTTTAGCATTATCTTCCGTTGTGCAGTTAGTAAACTTAATTTTTACGTCATCTGCTACAGAAATGCCGTTACCGCCTTGGCGAGCTTTCCACTTGCCGCTGTCTACATAGACATCGGAATCAGGTTTACCGATTTTTATAGCAAATTCTATTAAAAATTCACGCCATTTCTTAGCCTGCTCTGGCATGTAAATCCGCGACAAGAGCAGTGCCCTTTCATTATTATTAGGACAGCACCAACATCCTACTCTATCATATCCAAGTCTATATGCATCATTGAAATCTATGCCCTCGCCTAGTATGTAGAGCCAAACATCAATGTCTTTCCAAAGAAATATAGGAGATGCAACCTTTTGCTTTTGTATCTTTACCGATTCGGCACTATTCTCAACTCTGTTATATTTACTGCGACTTACAGATTCGTTTTTACGAATGCCATAAAAAGTAAGGATTTCCTTTTCACGATACATACTTGTCAGAACCCGAGTGATTGGTCCGGTTTTGAACATTGAACAGCACCATCTGAGCATCCGAGCTGGGGGACCTATGTCCTCACAAACTTTATAAAAATCCTGCTCTTTGTTTTTAGCTGTTTTAAATATTACTCTTGGGTTATCTTTTTTAAACCGTTTAGCATATTCAATTGTCAGGGGAAATTCAAGAGTTGTATCGCCAAATATATGTACCAAGCTTGGATTACTTAAAGCTCGCACAGTTAAGTCTGCGGTAACAGTTGAATCCTTACCTCCCGAAAATGAAATTACTATGTTTTCGCTCGGATATGGCTTTGTTGTATTCCGGATAAACTCAGTTGCTTCATCAAATATGTAATAAAACCTTTCCGAATTAGCCTTAACAAAAGTTTCTATTGTTTGATTAAAAAAATCGTAGTTGTTATCGCCTTTGTATTTATCAAGTTGCTCGACTATATCCTCCGCCGTGTGCTTCTTAAACACGCTGATTGGAATCATCTTTGATTTACCGTCGATGTAATAACGGTTGTTTGCTGCCCAGACAGATTTGTCTATGTATTCAAACGGCTTCGCAGTTAATATTTCGATCAGCAACCGTTCTTCCGGGAAGACCGGTCTTAAGTCAGAACATAAATATGCGGTTTCTCTCCCGCATAATGGACAGATATTCTTATCAATTCTGTTTGCTGATTTTATGATCGGTGTTTTACAGTCATCGCAGAAAAAAATCATGATAGGAGTATCCTGTTTCGTGGTGTTTCCACAGAGCTCGCAAATATCGCTATTTGTTTCCCTGTTACAACTCTTGCACCACATAACAAAACACTCCCCTCACTCGCTGTTCTATCAGGATTACTGTACCACACGACGGAAAGCAAACAGAATGATATTAATCCTTAGCCTTTTTGTGCTCTAAAATATCGTCGACGCCGCATTTGAATAAGTTGCAAAGTTTATTTAGGGTTTCATAATCAACCCGCTCCATCTTATCATGATATAAGTTTGAGATGGTCGTTCTTGCAAGCCCTGTTCTCTCATGCACATCTTTTATTTTATATCCCTTTTCAACCATCAGCACGGATAATCTGCATTGTATAGACATCTCACGCGCTCCTTATACAAAATCATTAAAATAATTATAACATATGTTCACCAAAATATAAACAGATATGGATACATTTTCTGAAAAGTTACTATAAGGGGGAACATATTTTTGTTACCAATTCTGAAATATAATTTATGGTATTTGAATGTCTGAATTCATATATGAAAACGTAAACCGAAGTCTTAATTTTTTTCAGAATCTAGCTATTTGCTTTTTTCGAGCATGACAAATAGGCCTACATTTCGTATGCCAAAAATTGGTGTATTGAAAAATATTTACGGAGCGCATTTCTAATTTATGCTTTTGCTTAATATCAAAATATCAAATAATTCATTAAAACTGAAGAAAGTATAATGCTTTTCTTTGTCAATGATTATATTCGCTTATCTGTAGATGAAAATTTTTCTCCAAAAAGCTCTTAAGCAATCACTATTTTTGTTCTTTAGAATATCATCGTTACGACTACCTATAAATGCAATAGAAAAGTATATGTACAAATACACAAAGCAAAATACCAAATTATGCTACATTTTCAACCCTTTCTCTTGTCCTGTGCAGAAGATATTGAAGATATGCCTCCTACTTAAGTTCACGTCATCCGCAATTTTCGATTAGTGCCCGCTGTCGATAGAAGCAAGCTACGGCCAATACATCTTCTTCGACAGGCAGGCTTGTAAGTAATACGGCCTCTTCCCGGGAGTAATGAATTTCCCATGTCCTAATGAATGATATACTTTTTCTCTACTAGGAAGGTGTCTTGAAACAAAAGAGCTGACATGTCTTTAAGTTCATCGATTTTTAGTACGGCGGTGGGACAAAATCTTAGACAACTTAGGCGGCCAAAATAGCGTCCGCACCCCCAATTTACCTCCATATTTAAAAATTTGATCTTCTAAAATACCCTACAATCGATTTTTATTGAGCTTTTAAAGTCTTTATATTCGCCCAAAAGCTTAAAAAAAAGAAAACCGGCACAAGAAATCTGCACCGG
>Ga0209616_1000175_pt1 | contig 19873 bp, 17 predicted proteins | sample FlocCalmetaG_FD_184153 | JGI IMG/M metagenome (GOLD analysis project Ga0209616, IMG submission 184153) | Freshwater bacterial and archeal communities from Indian Creek, Illinois, USA - Floc-Cal metaG (SPAdes) (version 2) | ecosystem: Environmental > Aquatic > Freshwater > Unclassified ...
AAAAGTGTGCCTTTCTGTCTTTGTTTTTTGGTCAAATCAACAATATCACAGATAGCATACTTTTTCACGTTTTATTTAGTTATTTCTATATTGGCTAAAGGCCATCGCGAAGCGATTTCGTTCTTCTTTTGAGGGGACAGATCTGGTTTGTCATATGTTGGATCTCTTTCACAAATATATAGACAGCATAAAAATTGCGTATATATTATATCAATGATTTTTTGATTCTGCTGATACCTTAAGTAAATTCTAACAAGGAAAAAAGGACTTTTGCTCATCGTCAAGAATTAGTATATTAGAATTCAATATCCCAAGGAGTGATTTAAATGTCTTACATGTTTCCACGAACAATAGTTGGAGGCGTGTCCCTTTCCCGAATGATCATCGGAACTAATTGGATACTTGGATATAGCCATACAAGCCCATCGGCTGATGCCCTGATTCGCAAAAAAAATGAAAATCACCATTATACCGCCGATATGCTTGAAGTTTTCCTCAAAAGTGGTATAGACACAATTATGGGTCCGTTTGTCGGTGCTCCAAAGCTTTTAGATGCTGTAAAAGCTGCTGAGGATAAAATCGGTAAACCTATGATCATTGTTGATACTCCGATAATTAACGTTGATGACAATGCTACCGCTCGTAATGAAGCAGAAACTATAATTGCCGCAAGTAAAAGGCTTGGAGCCACATTCTGCCTGCCTCATCATTCTTCAGTCGAGCAACTTGTCAATAAGAACACAAAAACTATTGACAGACTTGCTGATTATTTAAGTATGATAAGGCAACACGATATGATACCCGGCTTATCGGCGCACATGCCTGAGTTGGTTGTGTATTCTGACCTTAATTGCTATGATGTGGAAACTTATATACAAATTTATAATTGCATGGGTTTCTTGATGCAAGTAGAAGTAGAATACATACATAAAGTGATCTGGGATGCTAAAAAACCAGTTATTACAATAAAGCCTTTAGCCGCCGGCAGAGTGAGCCCTTTTGTGGGTATTACATTTTGCTGGCATACTATAAGAGATTGCGATATGATAACAATAGGATGTCTGACTCCCGAAGAAGCGTCTGAAGACATCGAAATCTCGATGGCTGCGTTTAATAGGCGTCCCCCGGATATAGAAGGACGCAGCAGTCCCAACAAAACCGATATTATGAAATAAAAGCCCTGACGAGGAAGTAATTTCATATTTAACAAAAAAGATTTAATTTAAGGAGGCAAATATCATGAAAACTATGAGACTTGGAAAATCTGAGTTGCAAGTGCCGGTCATTGCAGTAGGCTGCATGCGTATAAATGATCTTGAGCTGCCGGCTGCTGAACGCTTTATACGTATGGCTATGGATTTAGGCGCTAACTTTTTTGACCATGCTGATATTTACGGCCGTGGCGCCTGTGAAGAAATCTTCGCTCAAGCTATTGGTATGAATTCTTCATTGCGCGAGAAAATGTTTTTACAATCCAAGTGTGGTATCGTACCGGGACAAATGTTCGATTTTTCAAAGGAACATATACTCAATTCGGTTGATAAATCTCTCAAAAGGTTAAACACAGATTATCTGGACATTTTGTTGCTACACAGGCCTGATACTTTAGTTGAACCGGAAGAGGTCGCCGAAGCATTTGGTATATTGTTTAATAATGGGAAAGTTAGAAACTTTGGTGTGTCCAATCAAAATCCTATGCAAATCATGTTGCTCCAAAAATACATTAAGTACCCAATTGTGGCAAATCAACTGCAGCTCAGCATAACAAACGCTAACATGATATCCCAGGGTTTTCATGTAAATATGCTTGATGACAGCGCTATAAACCGCGATGGAAGTATTCTTGATTTTTGCAGGATAAACGATATTACCATACAACCATGGTCTCCATTCCAATACGGTTTTTTTGACGGTGTGTTTTTGGATAATGAGGACTTCCCTGAATTAAATGCTAAAATAGATGAAATAGCGGCTAAATACGAAGTTTCTAACACTACTGTTACAATGGCATGGCTTTTGCGCCATCCTGCCAAAATGCAACCTGTTACAGGCACCATGAATACAAAGCGTCTTGCAGATTGTGTTAAAGCAACGCAAATAACATTAACCCGCGACGAATGGTATCAGATTTATTTAGCAGCGGGCAGAATATTGCCGTAAAAAAATCAGCGAATAAAGCGTTTAAACGGTTCGCTATATGGCATATCCTCCTCAAACTCCAAGCGATCGCCTTTCACCGGGTGTATAAAGGCCAAAGCGGCTGAGTGCAGAGCGAGCTGCTCGCCTGAATTTTTACAAAATATACCGTATTTTTGATCTCCGAATATCGGATATCCCGCTAAAGCCAATTGCACTCTAATTTGATGAGGACGACCTGTTTGAAGATTAATTTTAAGCAGACTTAAACCATCAATGCTTCTTAAAACCTCAAAATACAGAATCGCCAAAGCTCCCCTTTTATCAGCTTCAGCGACCTCATAAACCATGTTTTTCGTTACATCTTTCGCAACGAAATTCCTTAAAGTGCCATACTTAGAATCAGGTATACCGCAAACTACAGCAAGATATGTTTTTTCGAATTCTCTATCCCTAATCTGCTCGGACAACCTTGATGCAGCTTTTGAAGTTTTCGCGAATACCATCACTCCACCGACAGGACGATCAAGCCTGTGGACCAGTCCTAAATATACGTTCCCTGGCTTTTGGCGGCTTACTTTGATATATTCCTTAAGAAGCGAGAGCAAATCATCATCGCCGGTTATATCAGCCTGAGACAGCATATTTACCGGCTTTACAACAACGAGCAGATGGTTGTCCTCGTACAATATTTTTATCCCTTTATAAATGTTCATGCTTCCCATCTAGCGAACGTACCGCATGGCAGTACAAGCTTTGATGCAGAAGCCCTAAGACCTATTTCGCCGTTAATCACTTTCCCGCCAATCTTTGATACCGATGACATATTTAGCACATTAGCAAGAATCGCTGAAGATAAACCGGTAGTATATCCGTTTATAAGGAAGAAGATCGGATTTTCGGATAAAAGCTCACAACAGTTTTCGACCAATGCAAACAGTTCTGCTTCAATTTCCCACTTCTCACCATCCGGACCTCTACCGTAAGAGGGAGGATCCATTATTATGCAGTCATATCGTCTCTCCCTGCGAATCTCCCTTTTTACGAATTTCACAACATCGTCTACAATAAACCTTACTTTTCTGTTTTCAAGCCCGTTTAGAGAAATATTTTCTTTTGCCCACTGCACCATTCCCTTTGAAGAATCAATATGACACACATCTGCTCCTGCATATGCTGCTGCAATTGTCGCCCCACCCGTATAAGCAAATAAGTTTAGCACCGAAATCGGCCTAACCGCTCCTTTTATCTTTTCGATGATATAATTCCAGTTTACCGCTTGTTCGGGAAAAAGCCCGGTATGCTTAAAACCCATCGTCTTGACAAAAAATCCGAGCCTGTCACCCTTGTTCTCATAAAAAACAGACCATTTCTCGGGTAGATTTTGTTTGAAAAGCCATGCACCCCCACCGGTGCTGCTCCTTTGATACTCAGCAGCGACATCGTCCCATTCGTTTCCCGAAAGCTTTGGCGGCCAAATCACTTGAGGGTCAGGGCGCCTTAAAAAGAATTTGCCCCAGCGCTCCAGTTTTTCCCCGTTTCCCGTATCAATCAGCTCATAATCCTTCCAATTTTCGGCTATGATCATTACAATCCCTTTTCTTTGAAAATTATCTGCCTGCCTTTGGCAGCTCTCAGGCTTAAAACCATGCACAAAATGCTAAAAAGGATGTTTGTGCCAATCACTGCAAGAAGCCTGCCGGATTCAATCCCATATATTATAACATCTCTTTTAAGTCCATGTAAGTTTAGTATCGGAAAAAAATATGACCACTCCGGCATTTTGTCCGAAATTGCGGTCATGTTTAAAAAGATCGCTCCAAGAATGAGTGTTAACGGAATATAAAATGAGTTCTTGGTACCATTCTTTCCGTAGCCCTCGAGAGTATTCACAAAAATTTTCAGGGTATCAATCGATATGCCAAGTAATAAACCAGACAGCAAAATTATGTAAAATATGCCGGAATCCGACAAAAGTACAAAATCGTCCAATCGAACAGGCAAAAGAGGCAGGATTATATAATTTGCCGAAACAAAGAGCATAGCTGTAACAAACGTCGAATTACAAAATGAAATTAAAACAGATGTGCTGAATTTCTTAATAATGTTTTTTTTCCCATTGATAATAAAAACTTTACCCAGAACTATAACTGCAAAAGCCAGCAATGAAATGATAGATGACAGCCAAATACGTACAGAGCTATTGAGAGAAAACTGAAAAGTATTAATTTCTTTTTTCTGCTCCGGTTCTCCTGCAGCAAAGTATAACTCAACCGTTTCTCCTCTTGCCGATAATTCGACGTACTGTGAAAGCAGTTTTGACAGCCTCTCATATGCTATTATTGATGAGATGTTTTCAGAGGAAAAATTAACATTCGCATTGTTTCCAACAATCTCTAGCACGATGTCTGCCGATGAGCCGCTTATATTTTTATCTTTGTCAAAAACATCATTAATTATTTCAAAACTTTTATCCCGGGAAATAAAAGTCCTTAAATCTTCAGGCCCTGAATACAAAATTCTGCTTCTTTCAGACAACGCGTTTTCGATCTCATTTGAAAGAAAAAAAGTTGTCAGTGTCAACACGGCGGGTATAAGCAAAATGAGCAAAACGATTCTTTTTAAGGCAAATCTTTTGACTATCCTCCACTCCTCTTTCACCACTCACCGGGCAACGCATACCCGCAATAGCCGCATTCACCCTCGACTACTCTGTTTAAAAGAACTGCTAAGGCTGATCTTTTAATAACCATTTCCCCACATTCGGGGCAAAACGTGTTGTTATAAGGGTGTCCTGCCATATTGCCGATATACACGAACCTTAAACCCGCCTCACGGGCTATGGTTGCAGCCATTTCTAAAGTCTCAACCGGTGTTGCAGGCAAATCTGTCATTTTGAATTGTGGAAAGAAGCGGTTAAAATGAACAGGTACATCACGACTTAAATTATTAACAATCCACTCGCACATTTTCCTTATATCCTCCGGATTATCGTTCAGTGTCGGTATAACAAGGTTTATAATCTCAAGATGTACCCCTTCATCATATATGATCCGTAAAGTTTCGAGCACCGGCTCAAGTCTACCCGAGCTAATGTTTGCGTAAAAGTACTCTGTGAAGGCTTTAAGATCCACCCTTACCGCATCCATGTAGTTAAGCAGCTGCCTTAACGGCTCAGGATTAATAAATCCGTTAGTTACAAGGTTGGTCTTAAGGCCTTTTTGCTTCGCTAATCGCGCTATTTCATACATATACTCATAAAATATCGTTGGTTCTGAATATGTGAACGAAACAGAAGTAAGCCCGTCATCCAGTACTCCTTGGATCATCTCTTCAGGAGTTGTCGGAAAATATCGAAGCTCGTCAACGCTTCCTTGCGATATCGGCCAATTCTGGCAGTGCAGGCATACTAAATTGCAACCCGCGGTAGCTATTGTGCGCCTTTTGTGTCCAGGGTAAAAATGGTGAAACGGCGCTTTTTCAATCGGTCCCATGCTTATGGCTACCGGTTTGCTGTAAACCAGCGAATGAAGCGTACCGTTTCTATTCTCTCTGACTCTGCATAATCCTCTTAGTCCGTCTGGTATTACGCATAAATGCGGGCAAAGTTCGCACAATACTCTTCCCTCGCCCAAGTATCGCCAAAATAGCGCATTCCCTTCGCCTATAGGCAATTGACCTTCAGTTTGAGCAGGCGCAGGGGGCGGACGTTCAATATCGCGTTCTTCTGTAAATCTCGGTGCTATAATGGCAATCATGGCAAATGTGACCGCTAAAACAATAAACATTGGCGATAACAAATGCTTTCTCATTGATTTTCACCTTCCTTAAAAGCCGTCCCATCTTATCACTTCTTCAAGAGGCTTTTTAGGCGGTGACTTATGCTCTTCATGATAGCCGATTGCAAGCAGAGTGATAAGCTCATATCCGGCCGGACATTTCAAAATAGCCTTTACTTTCTCCGAATGAGATTTTTTGTACGAATTAACCCAACATGTACCGAGATCATAAGCTCTCGCAGCAATTATCATGTTCTCTGTAGCAGCGCAGGCATCCTCAACCATCGTTTCTTCGCCGACTTTGCAGAAAACCGCAATGCAAGCCCCTGCATCTTTGATAAATCTACCCCATTGAGCTGCTTCGGCTATGCTCCCTTTGATATTTGAATCGGTTACAACCACAAAAATCCAGGACTGATGATTATAACCGCTCGGAGCAAGCCTTGCGCAGTCTACAATATCACTTAAAATCTCCTTTGCGATGGGTACATTCTTATACCTCCTGATACTGATCCTTGATTTAATAGCATCCAACACATCCATAACTCTTCCTCCTCTCAAATATTGGGGACGGTTCTATCGATGGGACGGTTCTATCGATGGGACAGATCTGAGTATAACTTGACCATGTGCTGCTAATATAGCCTTACTATAATAAATTATATCAAATCCTGCTCATCAACAGTCAACACCTTTAAAAGATCCAGCAAAACAATTAGTCCCGTATTTAATCTTACTATTCCAGCTATATATTCTTTATTTATTTTGACCATTTCCGGAGCTTTTTCTATTTGCTGCTTCTCAGCATTCGTAATTTCCAGCACTGCATCCACCGCAAACGCTATCTTTTTTGTACCGATCTCTGCAACAATAAGCCTCGCTTCCTTTTTAAGCTGCGTATCTCCAAGTCCGAATCTTTTTTTAAGATCCAGTACCGGGATCACTTGCCCGCGATTGTCTATCACCCCTTCTATGAATGATGGGTTGTTCGGCACCTTAACAGGTTCTTTAGGCAGCAAAATCTCCTGAATAGGGAGAATATCCGCGGCAAACAGCTGGTTTTCCAACTTAAACACTATAATCTTGGAATCTTGCAACTAAGTCAACTCCTCTGTCAAAGATGAATTCTCACTCGTCTTCTGCTTTAAATAAGCATCAATAAATATATCCAAGTCACCATCCATAACAGCCTGGACATTGCCGACCTCGGCTCCGGTTCTGTGATCCTTGATAAGGCTATATGGGTGGAAAACATAAGATCTTATCTGGCTGCCCCATTCAATCTTCTTTATCTCGCCCTTGATTCCCTTTTTCTTGTCCAGCGCTTCCCGTTCCTTAAGCTCTAAAAGTTTTGCTTTGAGTATCTTCATAGCTGTTTCTCTGTTTTGAATCTGAGAACGCTCGTTTTGGCATTGTGTGATGATTCCTGACGGTAAATGCGTGATCCTTATCGCTGATTCGGTCTTGTTGACATGCTGGCCGCCTGCGCCACCCGACCTGAAAGTATCGATTTTCAAATCCTCTGATTTTATTTCAACATCCATTTCATCACTTATCTCCGGCATAACGTCAACCGAAGCAAAAGATGTATGCCTGCGACTTGAGGAATCAAACGGTGAAACTCTCACCAGCCGGTGTACTCCTTTTTCGGCTTTAAGATACCCATAAGCATTATCGCCTATAGCTTCAAAGGTAACACTTTTTACTCCCGCTTCCTCACCGGGCAAAAGATCTAAAACGTTGAACTCATATTTTTTATCCTCGCACCATCTGGTATACATACGCAATAACATTGATACCCAGTCCATCGATTCCGTTCCGCCCGCTCCGGCATGTAGTGATACGATGGCGCTATTTGGGTCATACGGTCCGCTTAAAAGTGTTTCAAGATACATCTTGTCTGCGCGTTTTTTTAGCAATGAAACATCTGATAAAACCTCTTGCGCTGAGAAGCCGTCCTGAACTTCCTCCCATAGATCGAGCAACGCTTCCATATCCTCCATATCGGATTTTAAAACATTATATTTTAGCACTTTGTCTTTAAGCTGTTTTAGTTTTATATTTGTTTTTCTTGATTTATCCAAGTCAAGCCAAAAATCTTGATCATTCATCAAGGCTTCAAGCTTTCTTATCTCACTTTCACATCCTGCGATGTCAAAGTGAATCACCTGTCTTTTTTAGTAAATCCAAAATATCCGCAAGCGTTGCTCTTGCGTTTTGCAATTCCGTGATCATACTTATCAACTCCCTTACTTTTTAGTCGTCAGACGTCAGGTGGCAGGTGGCAGAGTTCGGATTTTGTTTCTGTTCTCTAGTCTCTGACGACCAACTCCAGACGACTGACGACTATTATTGCATACAGCATTTTTTGTATTTTTTCCCGCTACCACAAGGGCAGGGATCATTTCGTCCTATCTTTTGCCCCTTAACAACCGGTTTTTTTTCTATGTGCCCGTGACTTGCTTCTAAAGGTTCGGCCACCTTCTCCCTCTTTGGCACATTTTCAGTAATTCTTATCCGATAGAGTACCGCTATCGTCTCTTCTTGAATGTTTCTTATCATCTCCTCAAACATATCGAAACCTTCAACCTTGTACTCTATCACCGGATCTCGCTGCCCGTAGGCTCTTAAGCCGATTCCTTGCCTTAGCTGATCCATAGCGTCAATGTGATCCATCCACTTTTGATCGACTATTCTTAAAAGAACCACACGCTCAACCTCACGCATCCTGTCAGCGATGTTTAATTCTTCAACTTTGCGGTATGCCGATTGCGCCGCGTCTATAAGATTGTCCTTTAAACTCTCCTTTGTCAGCTCCAATATCTCTTCATCAGAAAATATAACCGCATCTTTAGGCAAAAACATCCTTTCGAGATGTTCTAACAATCCGCGAATATCCCACTGTTCGGGATGTTTACCTTCAGAGCAGTATATAGCGATCGAGCTGACTATGGCGGTTACAACCATATCCATTATGGCATCCCTGACATCCTCGCCCTCAAGCACTTTTTTTCTTTGGGTATAAATTATTCCGCGCTGCACGTTCATCACATCGTCATATTGCAAAACGTGCTTTCTTATATTGAAATTCCTGCCCTCAACCTTTTTTTGAGCCTGCTCTATCTGCTTCGACAACAGACCGTATTCGATCGGTTGCTCGTCATCCATTCCAAGTTTTTCAACTAAACTCTTTATCTTGTCGGAGCCAAAAAGTCTCATAAGGTCATCCTCTAAAGAAATATAGAATCTGGATGAACCCGGATCCCCTTGCCTTCCCGAACGCCCTCTTAACTGGTTATCAATACGTCTGCTCTCATGGCGCTCTGTGCCAATGATGTGCAAACCTCCCTGCTCGATTATTTTTTTGCGTTCTTGTGTTATCCGTTGCGCATGCTCATTATATAGCTCGCGAAATTTCACCCTTGCCGCCAAAACTTGCTCGTCAAGCGTCTCACCGTAACTTTCGGCTTTTTTAAAAATATCAGCGTCAAACTCTTTGGATGTGCGCAATTCCTGTTTTGCTAAAAATTCCGGATTTCCTCCTAAAATTATATCAGTTCCGCGTCCAGCCATATTTGTGGCAATCGTTACTCCTTTGAATCTTCCGGCTTGCGCAACGATCTCAGCTTCCCTTTCGTGAAATTTAGCATTCAATACCTGGTGCGGGACACCTTTTGCTTTTAGCATGTCGCTTATAATCTCGGAATTTTCAATAGATACAGTACCCACCAGCACAGGCTGTCCCAGAGCATTCTTTTGCGCAATTTCTTCTGTGACCGCGTTGAATTTCCCTTTTACGGATGTATAAATAAAATCATTATAATCTTTTCTTATCATAGGCCTGTCTGTTGGTATAGCCACAACGTCAAGCCCATATATCGACCGAAACTCCTCTTCTTCCGTTTTTGCTGTGCCTGTCATTCCGGCTAATTTTTTATACATACGGAAATAATTCTGAAATGTTATAGTAGCTAAAGTTTTGCTCTCTCGCTCGACTTTCACACTTTCTTTCGCTTCAATTGCCTGATGCAATCCGTCAGAATATCTTCTACCCATCATTAGCCTGCCTGTGAATTCATCGACAATTATGACCTGACCTTCTTTCACCACATAGTCACGATCCCGCCTCATGAGCGCATACGCTTTAAGCGCCTGATTTATGTGGTGTACCAAAGTTATGTTTTCAGGACTTGCAAGATTGGTTACACCAAAATAGGATTCCGATCTTGACACTCCCTCTTCAGTCAAATGAACCGTACGCGCCTTCTCATCAAGCTCGAAATCCTGATCTGCCTTTAGGCGACTGACAAATCTGTCCACATCAGAATACATCTGAGTTGATTTATCACCTGCACCGGATATGATAAGCGGAGTTCGCGCCTCATCAACGAGAATTGAGTCAACCTCGTCCACGATGGCATAATTTAGATCCCTTTGCACCATATCCTCTTTATATATCACCATGTTGTCACGTAAATAATCAAACCCAAATTCGTTATTCGTTCCGTAAGTTATGTCAGATGAATAGCCTTCCCGTTTTTGATCGTTTTTAAGTCCGTGTACTATAAGTCCAACCGAAAGGCCAAGAAACCGGTGTATCTTCCCCATCCACTCGCTATCACGACGTGCAAGATAGTCATTGACCGTCACTATATGAACACCCTTACCCGAAAGAGCGTTTAGGTATGCAGGCAAAGTCGCTACAAGAGTTTTGCCTTCGCCGGTTTTCATTTCCGCTATTCTGCCCTGATGAAGCACTATTCCGCCGATTAACTGGACGTTGAAATGCCTCATGTCAAGCACACGCCGTGATGCTTCACGAACACAGGCAAATGCTTCGGGAAGTATGTCCTCAATCAATTCCCCGTTTACTAAACGTGTTTTAAATACTTCTGTGTTACCGCGAAGCTCAGTATCGCTCAACGCCATAATCGAATGCTCAAGCTCTTCAATCTTCTGAGCTGTTTTCGCAAGCTTTTTGATTTCCTTTTCATTTGTATCGCCAAGAATTTTTTTAAGCAAATCTATCATTTATACACTCCGGGTCTGTTTTTTAGCCTTATCTCGGCTTTTATTATATCATTAAAACAAAGTGGTGTTCAATGATAAAAACGAAGTGTCCCGTTAGCTTGTCAAACCCTCTAAATCTTTATAATTTTACATTTTAACTATCAATCGGTACAGCGAGACTACCGCTTCCGCTCTAGTAGTCGTACTTCCCGGTCGGAAAGTGCGATCCGGGAAGCCTCGCATCAATCCGGCTTCACTGGATGTTTTAATACCATATGATGCCCAACGCGGGTAATCTGCCTCATCGACAAACTCTGGTCTGATAGTAAAATTAACCAAGTGATATTTTTTTTGTATCACACGTTTCAGAATAAGCGCCATCTCTGCCCGTGTAATATTATTTGACCCTCTAAATGTACCATCAACATATCCATTTATCAAGCCTACATCAGCTACAGCACCTATAGCGCCTCGTGCCCAATCTTCTACATCCTTAAACTTAGCTGCAGCTTCAGGCTTTGCATCTAAATTAAGTGATCGTTTCAACATGCTGACAAATTCCGTTCTGGTTATTTTGTTATTTGGATAAAATTTGCCATCCGGATAGCCGCTAACCACACCCATACCAACTAAAGTTCTTATAAAACCCCTGCACCAGTGATCGTCAATATCAGTCATAAAAGGCAAGGGCTTAGTGGCAAATGTCGTAAATTTAAAGGTTTTGTTTGCTGTAACAGTAATTACTCCTTCTTCTGCCTGACCCACGAAGTATATCCAACGCTTGGTACGTTCATTGTATACAAACACACTCGGCACCTGACCTGCCGGAACCTTTTCTGTATCATAGTTAAACGTTACCTGCATTGACGCCTCGTACTCTCCCCCTGTCATTGTTAGCACCACAACTTCACTCGCTTGAATCAATCCTACTTCGGTAGCTGAAATCATTAACGGTGCAGCCATATCTTTCGGCATAACCTGAGCAGAAATCCGAGATGCTCCTCCAGTTACAGCTCCTGCGATTATGTTGATTTTCACAACACCATCAAGTATAACTTCCGTAGATTTATTAGCGATGATTAGTTTTTCAACTTTAGTCGGAGCCGAAGGATTGATTGAAGTTTCAAATGCAGGAATAATTTCAGGAACAGGTGTAGGTTCAGGAATAGGTGTAGGTTCAGGAACAGGATCAGGTTCAGGAACAGGTGTAGGTTCAGGAATAGGTGTAGGTTCAGGAACAGGATCAGGTTCAGGAACAGGATCAGGTTCAGGAACAGGATCAGGTTCAGGAATAGGTGTAGGTTCAGGAATAGGTGTAGGTTCAGGAATAGGATCAGGTTCAGGAATAGGATCAGGTTCAGGTTCAGGAATAGGATCAGGTTCAGGAATAGGTGTAGGTTCAGGAACAGGATCAGGTTCAGGAATAGGATCAGGTTCAGGAACAGGTTCAGGTTCAGGAACAGGATCAGGTTCAGGAACAGGATCAGGTTCAGGAATAGGATCAGGTTCAGGAACAGGTTCAGGTTCAGGAACAGGATCAGGTTCAGGAATAGGAGCTACAACTGTTATCTTACTGGTAGCGGTTTTGCTTCCGTCCGCCGTTGCAACTGTTATCACAGCATTCCCTGCCGAATCACCTTTGACTATGCCAAACTCACTTACAGTGGCTACTGCTTCATTGCTTGAAGACCATTTCACGTCTTTATTAGTCGCATTCGGAGGCAATACAGTGGCGTCAAGCTGCAGTTTGGATCCAATGTCTATAGAAGCTGTAACTGTATCTAGTGTCACACCGGTGACCGGAACATTTGTAACTGGAATCGGTGTCAAGGTGAACGCATTTATTAATATCGGAGGATTTTGCAGATTGCCTGCCTCGTCTTTTGCTACGATATATACATCAAAATTGGTGGAAGCTGTCAGTCCTGTAATCAATCTGCTACTTATAGAATTTGGTAAAACGGAAAAATTACCTGAATCTCGAATAGTCACGCTCGCATAATTTACACCTGCAACAATCTGTTCTGAAGTCGGTGTCGGCGAGCCCTGATCTACTACCATATAGAAAATTCTTGCGTATTCATCAACCTGCGTTTCCAAAGTGAAACCTGTCTGAGTTGCTCCAGTGACTTTAGGAAATCCAGCGTAATTTATCGGCGCAATGTTATCAATCATAGTTGTATATTTAAACACTTGAAGATTACCATTAGAATCGGTATAAAGCACAAACTGTTCATTTCCTGTAACCACGGTTGCCACCTTAATATGCGTATTTGACAATTCAATTGGCAGCGCCAAAGGTCCTATAAATGTACCATTTTGATAAAGATGTAAGACTCTTCCACTGATCGCTGCATAGTACAGTTCATTATGGTCAACCGTATTCACGAACATATCTGCTGCGGCTGTAGCAAAGCTTAATCTAGTCCCGTTAATCTCACTCACTCCATTTTTAAGATAAAGGACCTCTTGATTTCTAAATAAGGAATACGCATTAGTCCCGTCAGATTCCATATCAAACAGACCAAAACGAGTTCTTTGATCCGTATTGGTAACAAGAAGTGGTGTTTCAAGAAACAAATTTGTCGCACCGTAAACTCTATAACTAAAATTGAAGATTGTTTCAACGTCAGCAGAACCAGTTTTTCTTCTTTCATAAAACACAGCGCCGATAGGCGAATCGGTCACGGTCAGTGAAATTTTAGGTGGTGCAACTGCTTCCCTCGAATTGTTGTGCGTTACACTTGTATTACGTCCATCACCGAATTGCCTAACAGTAATTCTAAACGATCCCGTAATATTGGTTGCATACATAAGATCATTATTCCGATAATGCCACTCACCTCCTAAATGCCCGCCTCTAGAATCCATATAAACAATATGTGCTTTACCGGTACTATCTATTGCAATATCAGGCGAAATGAGTCTACCTGATCCGCCAATATCGAGAGAATCGATTAGTATTCCATTTGTCCAGACTAACCCGTTAAAATAACGGTAAATAAGGTCGTTACTAGTATTAATAAATACTACATGCGGGTTTCCTGAATCGTCCAAAGCCATCGACGCAGCGTTCACATCAGTACTTTGAGTTGTTCCCAACCTTGTCAATGACCAGTTATTTTCCGAAATATTTAGTTTACCATATTCAACGTTTCCATTTATATTAAATACAGCGCCGATATCTCCATCAGTAAGTGCGACTGCTTCGTAAATTTTTGCATTCATTAGCCCTGCAGCTAAATCCTGGTTATTCCCTATTGCTGCAGCAGTCTCTTTTGACATTGAAATCCCCAAAATAAACATTAATGAATATGCAAGTAAGCACAAAAGTATTTTCTTGTGCAACTCTGTTTTCCCCCTTAAACAATTGCATTCGTAAGTTTACAATATTGTAAGAACACAGATATACAAACCGAAGGATACGTTCTTGATCGACCTCCTGTTACTTAGGATAAGAATTCAAGCTGTTCGGGGCACTTTACACCGATTAGCAATTGTAAAAAGGGCAGACACCAAGCCTGCCCTTACCTTGTAATCATTTATACTCAGGTTCAATTAGCCCGTAATTGCCATCATTTCTTTTATATAGAACATTGACATAGTCAGTTTCAGCATTCAAAAATACAAAAAAACTATGTCCCAAAAGATCAATCTGTGTTAGCGCTTCATCTTCCGTCATCGGCTTAATGGCAAATCTCTTATTCCTTATTATTCTACCTTTGATCTCTTCATTTTCAGAAACTCCGCTTGCAAATTCCACGCCATCGAACTTAAATGCACCTTCTTTGAGCTTTTTTTCAAGCTTTGTTCTATGCTTGTGTATTTGCTTTTCAAGTTTTTCGATTACTCTGTCAAGCGATGTGAACATATCATCAGTACTTTCCTCCGCTCTGATCACAACGCCATCAAATGGTATGGTAACCTCGACTATGTTCCTGTACCCTTCAGTAGACATTGTGACTTGCACGTCGACATTCGGTTTGAAATATTTCTCAATCTTCCTGATCTTTTTATCCACCTGCTTTTTTAACGTTTCTCCTATGTTCATGTTTTTTCCGCTTAAAATGATCTTCATGCTTAAAACTCCTTTCGCAACTGGTGATAAGATTTTTGGGTTGGAAAAAAAGATGTGATTGCCCCTTCCAACTCAAACCAAAGTTTAAAACGGTAGTGTTAAATGATTTATAAAGAGTATATCATATCGCTTTCAAAGCTTCAACCTGTTGATAATGTGGATAACTCTGTGTATAACCTATATCCAAGCGTTTTTTACTGTGGAAATCTATTTTTGGTACTTTAGTCCTGAAAAAAAGAAGGAAATTTCTTACTTACGCAAAATTATATATGTACTCGCAAATTTTTATGCACTGAAAAGATATTGACCATATTCATTATGGGTTTGTGGGGTCAAATTTGTTTCCGCCTACTATTCTCAAAACCGCAGCCTGATTTGTACAAATCAGGACAGCCTGTACAGGTACATCGTCTGTGGCGGAATGGCGAAAGAGCCATAAAGAAGCTTCTTTACAAGTAATATATATAACTCTCGCTATCTCTATATTGATTAGCTCTGTCTATCACGTCCTCAAGGGATATACCGGATAGAACAGTTTTCAAAGAATCATCCAGCACGCCGAATACAGCTTCATTCATTGCGCATTCTATATGCGCATCCCTCCCTGCTACAGTAGACTCGGCCTTTTCAAATAGAGAGGTTTCGATTGCGAAGAGAATATCAAAAACACTTATGCGACTGGGTGCGCGTGTCAGCCGATAGCCGCCTCCCGCACCTTTTGTCGCGCTTACAATACCACTGCGCCTTAAGAGCGTAAATGTCTGCTCCAAATAGATTTTTGAAATGCCCAATTTTTCAGACAAGGACAAAAGTGTAATCGAATCCTTGTTTGAAATGTTTTGTCCCATATAAACAAGAGAGGATAAAGCATAACGAGATTTAACTGAAATTTTAATGTTTTTCACCCTCCATACAAAGCATATCTGATATAAACATATTATCACACGACGCTCATAAATTAAATATTTTTCGAAATGGCTATTGACAAAAAAAGTGTTTCCCGCATATAATATATATATATCATATATGATAACTATGTTAAGGAGGAAATAAACATGAAAAAACGCATGAAACTTATGGCGCTCCTTTTAATCATCGCACTCACGCTGGTTTTGGCGGCGTGCAGTAGTCAGACTCCACCGCAAAACGGTGAGAAAGAACCGGCAGCCGGTCGCATCATACGACTTGGATTTGAGGGCGGACTTTGCCAAGCAGCAATTCCCATCGCGCACCTCAACGGATTTTTAGAAGCCGAGGGACTGGAAACCGAAATCGTTGTCACAGGGGATTTGGTTAACTCGCGCGACGCACTTGCGGCGGGACAGATTGACACGGTTGCCGGTATGTTAGCCGGCTGGTTTGTTCCTGTATCACAAGGAATTGACATACGCTTTACACAAGGATTACATACCGGGTGTGCCTCTGCCTTTGTGCTGGCAAATTCCGAGATAAATTCATTTGAAAGCGGACAGAACATTGCGGTAAGCGGTTCCATTGGCGGCGCCTTTCACAACATTGCGCTGCGCTTTGTACACAGAGCAGGGTTTACGCCGGATGATTTTATTTGGAGGGATTTTCCGGCTGCTGAAGCCGTTATTGCCCTGCAAGAAGGCTTAGTCCAAGTCGCAGTCATCCCTGACCAAGTCGGACAGCGTTTTGTTAACGAAGGTCTGCTGCGTGCAATCCGCTCCCTTGACGATGCGGATTTTGCAGGTGAAAATTGCTGCGTTCTGGGTCTAACAGGTGCGTTCATCGACGAAAATCCCAATACAGCTGCTGCGATCACCCGCGCTATATACAATGCATCCAGATGGCTTGACGAAAATGACGAAAACAAAGCTGCCGCTGTAAAAACATTGGTTGAACACGGCTATATCAGCGCAGGAGTAGACGTCGAATACATCGTAGGGATTATGAAACATTGGCGCTGGGGTTTGCCGCACAATGACACTGAGCAGACATTGATTACTTCCATTGCCGAATACCAGGCTTTGGGCGTACTCAACCCCGATTTAGACCCTGAAGTGATTCGGGCGCAAGTATGGCATCCTTTAGGACAATAGATTTATGAAAAACCGTGTCGTTCACGCGCTTCCCTTAATTGTCTCGGTTCTGATTCTATTGCAATATTTGTTTGTGCCGAATTTTAGGAAATTCACGCCGCTCGACCAAAACGCGCCGACAGATTTGTTCGCATGGGTTATGGCTTTTTTCATACTAGTGTTTTTCCTGTGGAATATCCTCGTCTCCTTCTGGAGTGCTGCAGAGAAAAAACTGCGATTGCGCGCACCGATTTATACCGCAGCACTGGTGCTGCTGCTGCTGTATGATTGGGCAACGCTCAAATCCGGCATATTGCCACAACCGTTTGTTCCCTGGCCCGATGCAATCTTAAACGCCATAATCCGTGACCGCGAAATACTCGTAAGCGCCGTAACACATTCCCTGCGCCTCCTGTTTACAGGTTATAGCATAGGAGTCGCCGCCGGGATTATCACAGGCGTCACCGCCGGATGGTCAAAATCTATTCGTTATTGGGTACAGTCTGTTGTGAAAGTTTTAAGCTCCATTCCGCCTGTAACATGGCTGCCGATTATTTTAGTGCTTGCAAGCAGTCTATTTGGTGGCGCAGTCTTTCTTATTGCGCTTGCGGTGTGGTGTCCCGTGACAAGCACGACAATGAACGGCGTTTTAAGCGTGCCTAAAAGCACATTTGAGGCAGCAAAAACCTTTGGGGTTACGAGTATTGGCATGATATTTAAGGTGGCGCTGCCGGCATCGTCACCTTTTATCTTTCAGGGACTAACACAGGGGATGTCTGTAGCGTGTACGGCACTTTTGATTGCGGAATTGATGGGCGTTGAAGCCGGTCTCGGCTGGTATATCAACCAACAGCGCGGTTGGGCAGAATTTGCCGGAATGTACGGCGCCATTGTCATAATCTGTGTGACATTTTTAGTCGTAAATGCCGTACTTAACATCATTCGCCGACGTGTGCTGCATTGGAAGGAGGGTGAAGTATGAGCTTAGAAATAAAAAATATAAACAAGACGTTTACACGTACCGATCTGCGCGGAGTTCTTTGTGCGATTGAGGATCTGAGTTTGCGCATTGAAGCGGGCGAATTTGTTTCCATCATCGGCGCTTCCGGCTGTGGCAAATCCACTTTGCTGCGCATGATTGCCGGACTTGATTTCCCAACAAAAGGCGAGGTTTTGTTCAATCGAGAACCTGTGCGCGGCACTTCGCCAAATCGCGGTCTTGTCTTTCAAGATCATACCCTATTCCCTTGGATGACTATTAGAGGAAACATTGTATTCGCATTAAAATCGTCCAAGCGATATGATTTATACAGCGATACGATTGATACGCTGATTGAAACTGTCGGCTTAACGGCATTTTCTAACTCCTATCCACACCAATTATCCGGCGGTATGCGGCAACGTGCCGCGCTGATTCGCTCCCTTGCCGTTCGACCGGATGTGCTTTTGCTTGACGAGCCGCTCGGCTCGCTTGACAGCTTTACGCGAATGACGCTGCAGGATGAAATCATTCGCCTATGGCAAGCACGCAGCAACACGATGATTATGATTACACATGATGTGGATGAAGCAGTTTATCTTAGCAACCGAATTGTCGTCATGTCGCCGCGACCCGGACGGATTGTGGAAATTGTAGATGTGCCGATGCACTATCCGCGCAATCGCGCAACGCCTGACTTTGTTAATCTACGCACCCATCTGCTCAAACGCTTGGATTTTGCCAGCGAAGTTGAGCAGGAGTATTATTTATGAACGACAAGTATTTGCCAGCACTACGCATGTCATACCTGTCAAATTTCTAGTGTTGGGAATATCCTGTCAGGCAATATCTTTGGCAGTTTCATCCACTCCAAGTAAACAAAAAAAACCTTGGATTTTGAATCCAAGGTTTTTTTGGCTGTTTAGCTTACAACAAACTTATCAATTTTACCGACGAGCTTGAAAGCAATCGCTACAATAAATTGGTCTGTCGTTTTTGGGTATAAAAGGAACTTGTGTGGAAGCTCCGCACTCTGCACATACCGCAGGATGCAGTTCCCTTTTTACTCCTGTGCCCCTTCTGCCATTGTCTCCGCCAGCTTTTCTGGCTGAACGGCAAGACTTACACCTTGAAGGCTCATTAGCGAAACCTTTCTCAGCATAAAATTCCTGCTCCCCTACGGTGAAAACGAACTCGTCTCCACAGTCCTTACAAGCTACTGTCTTATCACGATACATAGAAATAACCCCTCGCTTTAAAAATATTTGTTCCATCCTTAGCATGCCCGGCCTATACCCGAACTAGCTAACCGAAAACCTAACCTTTTTTATAGCTGATTCTAACTGCTAAAAAATAAGATGTCGGCTTTCCAGGGACTATTTCCTGTAGAAGTTTTGAATAAGCCCCGTCTAAAACGGACGCTGTCCTACGAACCAGAAAACTAAGTTTAGAACCTGAAATCAGTATATACTTATATTTCCTGAAAAGCAACACTTTTTCAAAATATATTAAAAAAATTTTTGTCGATTGATAGGTTTTTTTGTATGTCGGATTTAACGAAGGTAATGAGTCATTATCATACCATAAAAAGTTACGCTTATAAAGAGATTTACCGTAAAATTAGCACAAAAGTCTTTATGAGTAAAATTTACTGTAAATGTTTGTGTCGGTAACCCCGTCAGACTGTGTTAAAACCTATAGAATTTATGCATTAAGCTAAGCCGTTTCATGCCAATTTCTCGTTTCCTCATATTTTTTAGTGAAAACGCCAGAATACAGAAAATTTGAGCTGATAATAAAAGCTTTAGTTCAGCAATTTTTCTGTATTTTTCTTTTAATGCATCAAGAA
>Ga0209616_1000180_pt1 | contig 19532 bp, 21 predicted proteins | sample FlocCalmetaG_FD_184153 | JGI IMG/M metagenome (GOLD analysis project Ga0209616, IMG submission 184153) | Freshwater bacterial and archeal communities from Indian Creek, Illinois, USA - Floc-Cal metaG (SPAdes) (version 2) | ecosystem: Environmental > Aquatic > Freshwater > Unclassified ...
TGAAGCACCCGCCCGTCCGCCATGCCAGCCCAACTAATTGACATTGATGCAACAGGCGGGGAGTTAGCCATAGCTATCCCGCTGAACATACTAAGCAATATAGCAAAGACAATCAGTAAAGCGCTTACCCTCTTTATTATTTTTGATTTTTTCATAATTTTCCCTTTCTAAATTGAAAATTTATTTCTTTTTAAATATAAACAAAAACACGACCTATTAACAACAAAAAAGCACCTGGCGAACCAAGTGCTTTTAAAAACTAATTGTTTAATTAAAAAATCCCGCTTAAAACATCCATAGCCTGAATCATCCACGGATAAAACCAAACAGCCACAATACTTACTAAAGGGAAAACTAACAATAAAACATAAACTAACGGCTTTTTCTTTATCCTCGCTTCTCTTTGAAGCATTCTTAATCGGTTTATTTCATCGAGATGCTGACGCATAAAAAGCGCAGTATATTGTTTATTCATTTCGACCACCTGTTTTAGTCCGTTGCATATAACTTGAAAATTATCGTCTCCAACTTTATCAGCCATGTTCTGTATAGCTTGTCTAGGATTAAGATAATATTCGTTAAGACACGCTTTCATATAAGGCCGTAATACTAACGTTGTCTCCGAAAGTGTCTGGATTATTTCGTAAGTTCCGTATGCCTGAGACTCTAACATTGATATAGTAAAAGGGCCTATATTATAAAGCTCTTGATGTATTTTCGCCTGACGCTCTCTGATTATAAAATTTAAAACTTGTTCGGGTAGAAAATATAATGCTATCATAACAAACAACGCAATTAAAGAGTTCACCAGTTGCGCATCTGAAAGGGAAGAGGCTGCACCCCCAAAAAGGGCTCTCACAATAGCGCCCACCACAGTAACAGCAATAAATCCAGTTAAAAATAAAATAGGCAGCCCAACCCTATAAACCTGTAGTATTTCAGGAATCAATCCGCCTAGTCCACCCGTTTTTGCTATTTTTTTTTCTAACCTTAAATATTCATCAGATTCTTGTTTTAAAGCTAAAGTTTTGAAAAAACTATTTGAAGAAATCTTATAAAGAAACTTATTCCAACCGTTCCAACCAGAATTCCGTAACACAGCTTTTTCAGCCGAAGGTCGTAGCAATGCCACTTTTTTATTTGTAAAAACAACCGTTAATATTCCAAACAAAATCACAAACAAGCCAAACCGCATAAACCACAAATACATCTCTATTCCGCTCATTTCAAACTCCTTACTATTAATTTTCCGATATTTTTTGCCCAACAATTAAACTAAAAATACAACCGGCAACCGAGAAAAAAATGATGTTTCTCCCCATCGCAGTTTCAGTAAAAACTCTAAGCGTATCCGGTGCGGCAAAAATACTTATAACAAATACTATAGGAAACAGCAATACCAGAACCAAATTTATAGTTCTAAGACTTGATAATTCAGTAAGGTTTTGTTCTTCTATCAGCTTTTCAGAAGACATAGTGCGAATTATCCCCGTTAAGTGAGGGATAAAATCTCCGCCACTTCGGAAATACATCATCATTACCTGAGAAAAATACATAATCCATTGGTTTTGAGTGCGTTTAGAGAAATCTAAAAAGCATTCATTGGCGGACACTCCTGAATATAGTTTTCTGGTAAGCCTTTCGAATTCGTTACGCAACGGTCTTTTAATTTTTAAGCACACATTTTCTAAGGTTTTCTGTACACTTTTAGTTGTAGTATAATCTGTAACGAAAACCTGTAACGCCTCTAACACCTGATCATTGTATATCATTCTTCTTTTGCGCGTTTTACGACCAAGTAACACCATAGGAACATTTGCAAAGACAAAAACAAGTAAAGGCATTACCATAACATTACGCAGAAGTATTGAAAACGCCACTCCTAATAAGCCATAAATAACCCTTGTTTTTGTCACGTCTCGAGCGGATTTATTTTGTATGTCCAATACAGAAAGCATAATATCTATTTTTTCTTCGCTTTTTTTTACAATAAACAACCTATCTAAAAACCAATCGAACAAATCAGGTTTTTTCCCATGCGCTTTTTTATTAGCGGACAGTATAGACTTAACATTTTGCGCATTAACACTTATAAGACCATACAAAATGAGTAAAAACCCAACCGCCCCTATACTCGCCAATCCTACTTGTAAAGCAAATGACATTTCTTCACCTTCTCCTTAAAAATTTTCAGGATAAACACCGGAAGAATTAAAATACATCAATTTTTTTCTTAAGTTATTAGTTACAGCATTTCTTTTTACAAAGCCATTTTCGTAAGTATGAACATAAATATCTGAGACCTTATAATCGTCTTCGGGATTTTCGATTATAACTTCGCTTATTTTTGTTATTTTTCTTTTCCCCGTTTCTTCTAAACGATGCATTTGCACAATAATATCTATAGCAGACGCAATACGATGTCTAAGGAATATAGGATCGCGTCGTTTGCCATCTTCATTTATCATTTCCGCTAAGTCGTCAACCGCAGTTTCGGCGCTGTTTGTGTGAATCGTACCAATACTACCCGGATGTCCTCGGCGCATAGCCCGTATAAGTTCGTCAGCTTCGGGTCCGCGCGCTTCGCCGCAAATAATAATGTCTGGTGACGACCTTAAACATTTCTTGAAAAGATCGCTCATGCCTATCCCAAGCTCAGGACGTTCTTCATATGAAAATAAATTTCTTTCGGGGTATTTTTCATCCAGTTTTAATTCAAAATTTGTTTCGATAACCCCTAAACGAAGCCTGTTGTCCATAAAGGTTGTTAACCATTTCAAAAGCGTAGTTTTTCCGGAACTCGTCTCACCTATGATAAGAATATTAGCCCTTCCTTTTACGGCGAGCTTAAGCCAATCCACCATCTCTTCAGTAAGCGTTTCTTCTTTTAAGAGTGACTCGGTTGTAAAATCAAAAGCCTCAAATTTCCTTACGTTTATATAAGGATGTTTTGCAACCGGCGGTATTAATATCGCCAATCTTGAGCCGTCAAGCATTCTTGATTCTCTCATTGGCTCTTGCATTGTAATGTCCTTTTTGTCAAAATGTAAAAGCAACCTGATAACACGCATTACGTCGTTATCATCTTGAAAACGCCTGTTTAACCGAGACTTTACGCCCGCCTTTTCTATCCAAACATGGCTAAAGCCGTTTACCCATATTTCATTTATAGAGTCGTCATACACCAAATCATCTATAGCGCCCAATCCGTAATTATTAACATATATCTGCCGCGCCAATTCATCCGATAACGGAGGAGAAGCTAAGCCATAATCCTTTTCTATGATCTTTTTGATAAGCATTGTAACACTTTTTCTGGCATTACTATCACCCGAAGCGCATCTTGTTAGCATTGAGTTATGGGAATCTATTTCGGCAATAGACCCTTTTTTATCGACTAATTCTTTTAACACTATAGCTGTTGCACGCTTTACTAAGTTTTCGTCAAGTAAAACATCCCGAACAGGTATCACAAAAAACTGTGCAGACATTAACCTTCCCCCTTAATTACATATTCCTTTTTCGATAAGTTCTTGTAGTTTTTTATTATAAGGCTTTACCATTCCCTTTTTTTTGTTCATATAATCATACCATCTTCCATTGTTAAGGCTTTTTGTAAAATCATATCCTAAATCCGGCAGTCCATAAACCTCTGGAATTTGGTAAAATTCCGAGACTTCTTTTATGTCTAACGGAACAGCTTTATTAAAGCCTTTGTTAAAAACAAGCGAAACATTCTTAACCTCTGCCTCAACGTATGATTTTATCTGATCGTAACGACGAATCTTTATCGTATCCGTATCAGTTACGACAAAACATTTATCGGCGCTTTTTAGCGCAACATACGTTCCTGAATTGTTAATAATCCCGCTTGTATCAATAATTACTACCTCAAAAGCGTTTCTTGCCAGATCTACAATACGAATTAAATCTTCAGGCTTTATATATTGCGACTGTTCGGGCAGCTTTATTCCGTGCAACCATGTTATTTCTTTAGTTTTCTGAAAGTTTTCTTCAAATATATCCTGTGTTAAATTCTCTCCAACAATATACGGGATAAGGTTATCTAACCCATGCATTAAACTTTCGTTGTCGAAATAAACCGCAAGAGAAGGCGCTGTTAAATCGAAGTCAAGCAACGCACACTTAATCTTCTTATCAAACAACGCTTTTGCAACATTTATGGCTGTAAACGAAGCTCCACTTCCAGGACAATGAGACCAAAATGTAATAACTTTAGATTTGTTGTTCATGCCGATTCCCCTTTCTTACTTTTCGTGTTTTGTAAAAAACAACGTTCCGTGGTTCATCAAATCAACAGCATTTTTTATTTCCCGCTCTGTCATTCTTAAAATAACAGCATCAGGTACTCCTGGCGCCTCCCTTGTTAAATGGACGCCTTCATCAGTTTTGATGTAAATTACACGATATGGCCCTTGAATTTTTTCAACAGTTTCCTTTATACGCACATTGCTTTGTGCGCCCTCGTCAGGCTCATCATAACGAATCCATAAATCAACGTAAGTATTAGGGAAAATTTCGGCAGCTACGCTGTCAATAAAATCTACCGGAATAGCAAAAAGCCGCGTCTCTTTATCTAAATCTAAAAATTCATCGGACAAATAAGCGGTTAAAATTTGCTCGTTTTCTTTGTACGAGCGAGTTATTCGTTTGTTAACAACATCTTCAATTTCGCTAACAACAATGCGGCGTTCAACAGGGAACAAATAACTTATAACTTCACTTATAAAATCCATTTGTGAAATTTCCGCTGTTTCGCTATGAGTTTTTATCGCTGTCGGAACAACGTTTTCTCTGTTCACTTCAATGATCTGAAACAAACCTTGCGCCTGTTCTAATGTTTTAACAACAGTTCCTTCCGGTATATCGGTTCTGGCCGCAAGGACGCCCACAGGGTCAAGATCTCTCTCTCTCGTTACCGCCGCTTCGAGCGAAAAATATGCCAAGAACGATCCTAGAACAATGAGCACCCCTAAGATTATTAGTATTTTCCCCTTCATAAAAACAAACCTCTCTTTTCTATAAATTAAAGTAACGAAACCTCTTTTTCAGGAAACGCCATATCAATAAAGCTTAACATAGATAAGAATAATGCATCCGTAGCAACCCACAGTTTATGTTTACGCAAAATTCTTTCCATTTCAGAAAGACTTAATTTCCTAAAATGCCGAGAAACAGAATCTTCTTGCAACGCCAAAACATTAAGGCATAAATATCTTAAACAAGCAATTGCCCTTTTTTCTCCCAGTACACCCTCAGCAAAATAACGTTTCGGAAAGGATGTTCTTTCTCCAGACAAAACTTTTTTGTATATTTCTACAGCAGAATCTTCTTCAGAAGGATACTGCAATTGAGGATACACATATTTTAAAATAGCAATCCATGCTTCCTCAGCGGTCATCGACCGTCCTTGACAAATATACTTAAAAAATATTTCTATCCTATACTCCTTTAGTGTTTGCAAAGACAAAGAGGTTACAGCCTGTTCCGGCGTCATTCCTAACTTGTTTTCAATGACATGTTTTAATATGGTCGTTAAACGCTCCTTTCTCCTTTCGGGGGCGAAAAAATACGGAGAAAAAACCTTCATTTCTCCTGACAAAACCTTTTCATATACATAAATCGCTTCTTCTGAATGCAACCTTTGTTTCTCCCTTCTGATTTACTCTAAATGCTCTAATAGCGGCTGAAACTCTTTCATTTTTTTTGCTTTTTTTAGTGCGCACATCATATTCCTTCTGACACTTTCTCCAGTAACACCGAAAGCCTTTCCAATTTCTTTAAAGGTAGCCCGAGGCGTGTTACTAACGCCATAATACATACGAATATAAGAAAGTTCAGGCTCCTTTATTTTTGACAGAGCTTTCTCGAACTCTTGCCTAAAAATATTTTTGCACGCCTCATCTTCGGTTCTTGTTATACACTTATCGCTAAGCACATCCTCAATGCTAAATTCCGAGTCCTCGTTTAACGGCAAGTTTAAAGAAATCGTTGGAATGCAAGTTTTTTTAACCCTTGCAACACAATCCTCGGTAACTTCAAGCTCCCGCGCGATATTAATTATCGTTGGGAATTTTTGATACCTTGCGAAATATTCTGTTTCGTATTTTTCTATAGCTATAAACAATTGAGGAATGTTTGCCGGTTGTCTGATATTTCTGGAATGATCATGGAGCGCTTTTTTCATGTAGTGAAGAATCCAATATACCGCATATGTTGAAAATCTCGTTCCTCTTTCGGTGTCGAACCTGTCTATGGAATGTATCAGGCCGATTGTTCCATCCTGAATTAAATCTTCCACATCTGCGTTTTCTTGTTTTTGCTTTACTTTATACGCTAAAATAAACACGAGCCTCATATTCGCCTTGATAAGAGATTCTTTAGCGCGAGAATCTCCGTTTTTAATTTTTTCAAACAGAGCAAGCTCTTCTTCCTTTTTAAGAACAGGATATGATTCGCCTTGAACCTTGTACATACATAACGAAAAAGCCATAATTCTCTCCGTTTCAGTAGTTGTAGTGTGTTTAACCACCTTCTTTTTCTCGAACAATAGCCTTGTGATATTGTATAATTCTATAAATCTATACCGGAGTTTTTATGCACAACATAATCTTTTTTATCGTACATAATATATATATCATAATATGTAACATATCTTAAAGCATCATGCAATCCTAATTTAATTTTTTCGATTATTTACTTATTGGCATAAAAAAGAGCGTTAAAAACGCCCCTTTTTGCTCGTACAAAGAATGCTCACCTGAACAGCGAGCGAATCGCTCCTTGCCAATCCGAAAGGACTTGGGAACCTCCTCTAAAAAATCTTGCTATACCACTAATCTGATCAGAGGTTGTGTCATGAGCATCAGCTAATACGCTCTGCTCAACTTCTTCCTTACTTTCGCTTATTATCTCTTCGCCCTGTCGCATTCTCTCCCGCGCCTCTTCATAGTTTTCCGGTTTTGGAGCTTCCTCAAGATATTGCGCCCTTTCTTCTTCGGTGAGCATCTTGTCCCTACCATCAGTTTCTTTTGCATCCAGGTCGTGTCCAGGATTAAAGGCGCGCAAAGAGCTAAGACCTGGCAACGAACGAAGCGAAAACCGTCTTAATCTCCCGAAAAAAGATTCGCTAGGACGAGGAATTATATCGCCTTCAGGAATTAGTCTTTCAGTAGTTGGCTTTCTTAATTCCGGCATTTCTCGCATCTGAATTTCCGGTAATACGTAATCTTCACCTAAGCCACTTTCCCTCAAGTCATTTACCCGTTCATCAAAATTAACTGACAACTCAGGCGTTTCTAAAGGAGAAAGTTCCGGTAAACGAAAATCCGGCAACTCGTGTCTGGGCAATTCACGTTTCGGAAGCTCAAACGAGGGCAACCGATTAGCGAGCGCCGATGCTGGCATAACTGTAGACAAAACCAAAACAAACACTAAAATCATCTTTCTGTTCAACATATTTAAAACCTCCTTTCTATATAAAATATATAAATAAAAACACAATGACATTACAACCCTTTTTTACTCCGCCTAAAAGTTGCATTTAGAATTTTATGTGGTATTATATATTCGTTGAATGGGAAATCATTTCTCAAACAAAAATGCCCTATAAGGAGGCTCATTATGAAAATTGATTGGACACCTAACAAAATTGCATCTTTAAGCATCATCCAAAAAATATCAAAACTTCCGTTTGAAGTTAGTGTTTTTCTGGAATTGCATGATAATGGTTATAGCGTGTTAGCATATAACAAAGGCACATTTCAATCAGTCCGGATTCCATTGACTGAGTTTTTCAAATTTCTCCGGCTGAAAAGAAAAGAAAAGGACAAGAAAATTGCGTTTATTCATAACCATCCCAACCCAATAAGCACAAACGATTGCTTTCCCTCTGGGCATGATAGTTTCTGGGCATACATCATTAACCTGATATGTAAAAGACACAACTTTTCCTTTGTTGACGCCATTATTGTTTCTCCAAATAACCGGTACTTTTCTTATAAAGAAAACGGCGCAAAATAAAGAAAAAGCCAGACCGCACATAGTCTGGCTTTTATGTTTTTTAGCGAAACAACTTTTCCTTAAGTGCCTTTACCATGAAGTCTGGCAGTTTTCCCGGATCAATCACTACTATAGAGTGAGGGTAGTTCTGGGCTATTTCTTGCGCACCCGCACCAATAGCCATACCAAAAACATTTATTCCCGAACGCTCAAGACGCGCTGCCTCTTTGCGAACATCTTTTTGCGCAGATTCGCCCCTATAGTTAGTTTGTTTATTATTAGTTGTATGTTCTGTCCCACCGTCCGAAATTGAAAAAATAAGTTTATCCTTTTCCGGTCTTTTGGAAATATATTCTCCGCAATACCGAAGGCTTAATCCTTCGCGAGTATTGTGGGACGGATAAATAGTGCGCCCGCCTGTTAATTCAAACTCATTGAGTGGCGACTCAAAATCCTTCAGATGATAATGAATAACTTCTTCTTTGCCGCTTATCGCCTTATGACCAATTACTGCTAATGGAATGTCTAGTGCTTTACACATTTCCGCTAAAACAATAACGGAGCTTATGGCTCTTTCGAAACGATGTCCTCCAATCATTGAATGCGATAAATCTACCGCCACAAGAATAACTAAGTCCGATTCTTCTGATTTTTCCTTCCTTTTGTAAAAAAATTGATTATCAGGACGATAAAGCTTATTTCTGTCAAGCCGTCCCTCGCACAAGCCCGAAAGTTTAACATCTTCGTTATATTTTATAACCTCTTTAAACTTCCTTGTTGCGCCATTAATTACAGGAAGGAGTGATTTTTTAGCAGCATTATATTTTTGCGTGTCATGCTCTGTGTTCCGATTCAAAAAAAGAGGAACAACGTTAATATTTTGGTGTATTGCCGGATAACAAATACCTTTTACGTCCCTTACCCATTGTTCATTGTCTTGTTTAATCTTTGCATCATGACAAATTTGCCTTGAAACGTCGTTTTTTATTTGATCCATTTGTTGTTCTAAAGACGACAAAATTTCATCCTCATCATCTTTCTGATCGTCCGTCTGGGCGTCAGGCTGAATGTCATCATCTTCCTGATCGTCCGTCTGGGCGTCAGCTTGAGAGTCGTCCTCTTCTTGCTCGTTCATCTGAGTGTCAGGCTGAATGTCGTCATCTTCCTGATCGTCCGTCTGAGTGTCAGGCTGAATGTCGTCATCTTCCTGATCGTCCGTCTGGGCGTCAGCTTGAGAGTCGTCCTCTTCTTGCTCGTCCATCTGAGTGTCAGGCTGAATGTCGTCATCTTCCTGATCGTCCGTCTGAGTGTCAGGTTTGGTTTTATCAGGAGTGGTTGACGAACGAGATTTTTTTATTATAACTATATTCTTTTCGTCAAACATTCCACCGTTTACCTCTTGTTCCTGTTTGGGATTTTGATAATAGTCCTCAGCCTTATTGCTCAAATTATTTGTCAGTTCCGCCTCTATTAGCGGCAATATAATTCCGGTAATCTTTCTTGCATACCGACGTCTTTTCTTTGCATCAGGCTCAACAATCGCTTCAAGAAATAACGGTTTTGTCTTTTTGAAATATTCAGAAGCCTGTGCGTCCATGATTGGTATATTATCTTTTTTGAGTACGCACAGAATAAGCGCCGCTTGCAATAGAATTGACAAAGGAGATGTCCCCGGAGGAGCCTTGTCAATTGGTACCATTATTTTTGAAATTGCTTCATTTAAAAAATTGACACCAACTGAAAACAAACCAAGATAGTATCCGCGACTCTCGATATACGCATCTTCAATTATATTCGCAATAAAATGCATAATTTTCGAGCGGTAACGATCCGCAGGGAACTCCGCTTTCAAAATCGAAAAATCCGAATACTCTACATGAAAAATCTCATGTGCCAAACAACCTATCATTATCAAGACCTTTTTAGGAAGAGTGTCTACTTTTAATGATTCTGGTAAGTTTGGATTTAACCAGATTGTTTTGTTATCTGTTTTTACCGCATTTGAAAAAACTATGTTTAAATCATAACGCTTAGTAATGTTTTGAGCTACTCGTTTTAAGTAGCTCTTAAAGCTCTCACTTGTTAAAAACTGATAATCGGTCAGAGAAGTTTTGACTTCCCTAACCTCTTTTGTTGTTATATTCATAATAACCTCCTTCGTGTTTTAGTCTCTAAACATATGCACCAGTATAGTATCCTTGATTTCTTTTTGGACTTCCTTATCCAAAGACACTCCAGGCAAAATAGTTTCGTCCGCCGCTTTTAGAGCGCTGTCTGTATATTTTACTGTACGCGCCCAATTGATAATTTGACGTACAGAGCAAACACCACCCGTTATTTGCTCTTCTCGAATTTTTGTTGAAATTTTATCGGCAGCATCAACCATTTTCAAAATCAAGTCTTTGTTCGAATTGCCGCTTTGTTCGGCAACAACCTCGACAAGTTCATTTTCTGGAAGTTTTTGTATTTCCACGAGCTGATGGAATCTGTCTTTTACCGCTTCGCTCATTTTCTGGCACCCTGCATAATCTACATTTGTTGTGGCGATTATTATGCAATTGCTATGTCTTGAAACCACCTCTCCATTTCCGAGAGTAAGCTTTGCTGTATGGTCAAGGGCGGAATTCAAAACGCCTATTACGCCAGGACGAGAATAATTGATTTCCATAAGTTCAATTACGCCGCCAAGCATAAACGTCTTAGCAAACGAGGGAAGAAAAAACTCGAATCCGCCCATACCGTTTGGACGATACGAACCCAACAAATCACCTTCCTCCGCGTTTAATGAGAGATTGACAAACCTATACGGTAATCCCCACAAATAAGCAAGAGATTTCGCTGCCGTGCTCTTTCCTGCCCCAGCTTCTCCATATAAGAGAATATTCCTAACAGGCATAGCTGAATCCTTTTCAACCTTAACCATTTGAGCTATTCGCTTTATAACATCAGGAATACGAACACCTAAAGGGAGCTTTTCCTGATCTCTTATGTCGTCTCGCACAAGCAAATAATCATTCGCGTCTTCAAACTTCGCAGAATCAGCAGACATTCCTTTGTCGTCTTGCTGATCAATAATCGCCTCACCCGTTCTGAAGATTTCTGACATATCAGTTTTTATTGATATTGCAGACAAATCTTCCTGCTCAATGTCGTCATCGCTCAGTGCATATTCATGTCTCGTTTCATAAAAATAATCATTAATTATAAACAATGAAGCGTCTGAGTCTACACTAAGAAGCTCACAATTAATAGCGAGCTCGTTTTTTATTGTTAGATAATTCGATTTCGCCTCAGAATTTTGAGCGTACAAAAGCTCAAAAAGCCTTGGCAAAAAAAGTACCCAACGAGCGAATTGAGAAAGGTTTGGGACATACGCAAGGATTTTTCCCGCTTGGGAATTTTCATAAGAGCAGCATTTTATTTTTCTGTCTTTTGCGTCGAAAAGAATTTTGTACTGAACAAAAGTCTTGTCTGCGTCTAAGATTTCAAAACAAAATTGAGACCTTTTCCCGTCCGCTAAACCAACAATGCATCGCCCATTAGCTGCCGCAATAACGGCTGAGCTTATAGCGTATGATAATGTTGCTACGCCTGTTGTATTTATACTACTAAGCGCAGAGCGGCTTTTCTCTCCATTTTTTCTTGAGGTGAATTTTATTTGTCCTCCGCTTGAAAAAGCGGCTTTCCAGATCGATTGCATTTTTTGCATAAAAATTCCTCCTTATTTTTCTTCAATGTGTATGATGTTTTATAAAAAAAAACGAGGGGTAAAAGCAAACTAATTTTATGTAAGGCAGAAGAGGCGGAGTGAAGCCATCTTCTGCAAAAATCATCCGCGACCTAGGAACTTTTTACGACCCTCAATTTCTCGCAAGGTTTTTTCAATGAGGGCCTTTTGGAATGCTCTTTTGGCGTCTTGTCGTTGTCTCTCCCCACTAAATGACTCCCATATAGCCAGCGACATTACAACCAACACAACAAAACTCATTAGGAAAACAACCCCTGTTAAAAAAGAATTCATGAATTCCTCCTAGCGACCAGCGACACCACTTTAGGCGCATTCGCCCAAGGAACATCACGATCTTCCACAACTGTATAGTTACAATCGCGAAATTTACCTGCTTTACAGCCAACACATGGATGCTCCACAGTCGCCGCTTGAACATAACTTAACTCTAACTGCTTTTCGACCAGGGCTGTTTTTTCTTTCCTTGCATTTGCTACCGCTGTCATCGAAACAATAACAATAAAACCGCAGAAAAGAATGAATATAAAAGGTAATAACATTATGGTCCTCCTTCGTTTTTGCCGTTCACTCCTTAACGGATTACAATACATATATTTATATACACAAAAACATTAGCGCTTCGCACAGGATTTTTTGCAAAAAAATACCGGCGACAATTGCCGGCATTTATACTTTATTAGTTACCTATCAAGTTCTACTGTCGTTCTTGCGTCAGAACTTAAATTTACAGACAAAGTATCACCAAAAAAGCTTCGTCCAAATAAAAGCGTAAAATATCTGCCCGCAAGACGAACAGTAAAATGCGCCGAAGGATTTGCGTCATCCTGCGATGCATAATACTGCTCTAAATGCGTCATCCTTCTTCCATTTATGATTTCCCCGTCAGGATTATAAGTTACGCGTTCTATTCGTACCCTTTCTCGCGCCGGCAAGAAAGCTTCATTTGCTTGTATTACCTGAGTTGCTTTAGAATTAGCCATCTCTCTTCTTATTCTCACTAACGGCACACCATCATCAGGACTATGATACGCTTCGCCTCCATATACTGCCCCTGCCGCAGAAGCAGCGTCAGTTATCGTCTGGAAATGCGCCCTTACATAAAAAGACATACCTGTATCAATTAAAAAGCCCGTAAACAAAACCGCAAAGACGATAATAACCAATCCGAATATCATCGTTACACCTTTTTTGTTGCGAATATTATTAAACATCTTAAAAAACAATTTGCCCATACTAACCACCCCTTTCAACCATTGTCACGGACGTCCCTCTTATTAGTGTTTCTCTGCCTATCTGAAAATCCTCGTTTATGATCGGAAACAATGTCCGTACCCTGATTGATACCGAGTACGTAAGCAACCCTCCTCTGCTCCACCCCGTGTGAGAAAATGTGCTTTGCTTACTACCTTCTACCATGCCTATAGCGTTTCCTAATGCCCTTCTTGCCCTGTCATCAGCCGCGTTTCTTCCAGAAGAAGCACTCTGCATAACTACAGCGCTTCTGGCTCCGTCATAAGCCGCCATTTGCACTACCATTCGCGCAAATATTAATTGACCAAATGTAACCAATAACCCCATACAAAAAACAATTACGGGCAGTACCACCGCAAACTCAATCATTTGCTGTCCCTTTTTTGATTCAAACATAAGAACAACCTCTTTCTAAAACCATAGGGCGAGTATTCTATCCGTTAGAAAATTACCCCCAAACGCATAACTCGTTATGGCCGCCAATAACACACAAAGAGCATACGGCATAACACAAACGCTGCTTTCAGGCTCTATTCCGTCAAATTTCTTAGTCATAATCGCGCTGTATACCATGAAACCAACACGCCTTAATGCAGAAAAAACCTTATACGGATTGCTCGTAAAGAATAAAATAATAGCCCAGAGTAACGAAAACAATAATACGTCTAGCATAGATACCGCACCTATAACAGCACTTATACCGACAAAGAGTTTAACATCGCCCGGGGCCATCATTATTGCCAACACAAAGAAACCAAATACAGAAACAGCTATAAGCCGCAACACATCAAAAAGAAAATCGTTAAACACCGAAATTGCAGGGACGCCCGAAACTAGGTCAGAAAGAAAACTGTTTGTTAGAAACATCCCCAAAACAATCAGAGCTAAAACAGCATAATTTCTTATAATTCCATAACGAACATCGGTATAAGCACAATAGCCCAGTATTGCGAAATAAGCCGTAGTTGTAATTGTTTCCATAATCAGCGCCTTATTATCCCGGATTTTCTAAATCGTGCGTTACATCCTCAAAAACTCCACCAATTGCACCACTTAATGCCGAAACTGCAACAATAAGAATGATCACCAGGAAAGCTGCTAATATAGCATATTCAACCATAGTTTGTCCTTTTTCGTTCCGAAGAAATAATTTTACTTTTTTCAACACTTAAAACACCTCTTTCGTTTAATTTAACCTTTCCGAAATATATACAAAAAACAAGGTAACAAAAGCAACAAAAAATTATGACAGCCCTGCAAGTATCTGAAGCACAAGAGGCCCTAGGATTAATACAACTAACGGGATAAAACTAAAAACAGCCATCGGAAGCATAAGCTTCACGCTTAACCCCCTTGCTTTTTCCTGAATACGGGAATTTTTTGCCTGACGCATAATATGGGCTTCCCTTTCTAAGACTTCCGCTATAGGAGTTCCCTTACTATAGGCTATCAGGATATCTGAAACGGTATCCGAAAGCATATCTACATTATTTCGAAACGACATATTTTCCATAGATTGTTCCCATCGTCCGCCGTTTTTGGTTTCAATCACAACAGATTTAAACTCTTCAGCGAGATCGCCCTTCATTCTAAAAGAAACCTTTTCAATAGCGTCCTGTAAAGAGAGCCCTCCTTCCACAACAGACCTTAAAAGATCTAAAAAATCCGGCAATTCGTATTCGATATTACCTTTTTTGATTGCCAGTTTTTTATTAACATAAGACTGCGGGAGCATAGATCCCATAATATATGACAATAACCCCATTGACATCAAAAACATATTCAAACCAAACACTAACCCTGCAATCATAAAGAAAGCTAAGCCTGCATAGCCTAGAATCTTCATCGACAACATTTCTTCCGGAGTAATTGATTTCCCAAGGCTCGCCTCGTTAATTTTTGCTCTCCACAATTCTAAATCAAAACCCAACGCTTTAGAGAGCTTTTCTACAAATAGCTTGTTCGACCTATAGTGCGGATAAAAATGTGCGGCAAAAAACTTTCCGTATCTTGTTTCTGAAGACATAATAGACTCAAGCATTTTTTCTACGCGTTGCTCGGGCTGGTAAAGTCTTTTTTCAAGCAGTAAAACTTTTCTTTTCCCGTTTCGAATAAAATACGGCGCCGAAAGTACGAGAAAAAATAATATTCCTGTTAGTCCTGCGATAGTTGTACTGTTCATGTAATTCTTTTCCTCTCTTTACAATCTCATTTTTGACATTTTTTTCATAACTATTGCGCCCAGGAAAATCATAACATAACACGCAAGAAACACCACTCTACCCATTGCGTTCTGAAACAAAGGATCGAAATAACCAGGGCTCATAATCATTAAGGCTGCGCTCAATATAAATGGTATTACCGAAAGGATTGTTGCTGTGGCATTAGCTTGCGCCAGCGTTGCGCGAACATCAGCTTCCATAAGCGTTCTGTTACTTATAGCGGAGCCAACATATTCAAAAGTTTGCCCTATACTTCCCCCATGTCTCCGCTTAATCTCTATAGTCATAGCGAGAAATCTTACATCATTGCTACCAGTACGTTCATATAGCCTATAAAACGCTTCCTCTATATCCATTCCGTATTCTATATCTACAAGAACTTTTTTAATTTCGGCACGCATTACAGGATGAATCATCCTTACAGATACAACATCTGCCATAGCCTGTGTTACTGTACTTCCCGATCTCATTGAAGCCGTCATCCTTCGTAAAGCCTTGATAAGATGCGTATTGAAAAACTTAATATTTTTCTCAACTCTCATCTTTACGTACATGTTTGGCAACAAAAGACCAATTGAGGCAAAAACTATCGAAATCGGGATAAACTGAATTATATTTTGGACTACTACAAAAATAGCAAGTGAGGATACGGCCGCTATTCCCAAATACAACGGCAACGTAACGCCCGAACCGGAACGTTCAAGCTCTTTGTATTTTTTATCGAACCATGACAGCTTCTTTTCATTACCTGTCACATTACCTTCAAGTTCGATTTTTTTAATCATACTATTTATAATAAGCTTTTCTTTGTCAAAGATAATTCGTTCAGTAACGCTTATCTTTTTTTTGCGCCCTAATAATATTACAATAAGAGCAAATAATATCAGCGCCCCCATGGTGAACGATAATATTTCAGGAGTTAACATAATTTCCTCCTTTAGGTTTAGTAATCGCACTTAGCAAGTCTGCTGCTATAGGAACGCCTATAGATTCAAGCTTGTTTATGATCTTTTTTGGTTCGTACCCTGTACACTCATACCTTCCGATTACATACCCGTTTTGATCAATTCCTTCTTGTTTGAACTTAAAAATATCCTGCAAATATATCTTTTCCGAATCTTCTGTCTCTTTAAGCCTAAGCTTTGATGCCCCTTCCCTGCCTAAGCCGACCACATGCGTTATGTTCGTGATTTTACGCGAACCATCTTTTAATCTGTTTATCTGAACAATTAGATCAATAGCCGAACATATCTGTTGTTTCTGAGCAAGTTCTGTAAACTTCATGTCGCTCATGCCGAAAAGTATAGGCAATGTCGCTTCAATCATATCTTTAGGAGAATTAGCGTGTACGGTTGTTAATGAGCCATCATGCCCTGAACTCATTGCTCTTAACATATCTACAATACAACCATCTCTAATTTCACCCACAACAATTCTGTCCGGACGCATACGCAAACTGTTCTTTACAAGCCTCCTTATACTAACCTCGCCCGTTCCTTCAGCCGACATTGGCCTTGCCTCTAATCTGCGCACATTATTTTGGTTAAGTTGTAACTCGCACGAATCTTCAATCGTAATTATTGATTCGTTTGCCGGAATAAAATTAGATAACATGTTAAGAAGAGTGGTTTTCCCTGTTCCGGTGCCGCCACTTACAACAACATTACAACGAGCGACAATACACAGCCTTAAAAATTCAAGCATCTGCTCATTTAAACTACCAAACCCTAGATAGTCTTTGCCCGTCAGCTTGTGCCTTGAAAACTTTCTTATTGTCAACGTACACCCATCTGGCGAGATAGGCGGAACAGTAGCGTTTACCCTTGAACCATTACGAAGCCTTGCATCAACAAGCGGTTCGCTTTCATCTATTCGTCTGCCTATTGGTTGTACTATCCTCTCAATAACTGAACGTAACTCTTCATCGCTTTGAAATTGACAGTCAGGCAATAATTCAAGCCTACCTTTTTGTTCCACAAAAATCTTATCCCATCTTGAGACCATAATTTCGGTTATCTCATCTCTTTCTAAAAGATCTTGAATCGCCCCATAGCCAAGAATTTCGTCCATTATCTTGGCAGCAAGCCTTCTTTTTTTAACCGAGTCGTTCATAAGATCAGGCTCCATGTTTAAAAGCGAAATGATGGCGTCCCTAAGCAATACCTTAAAAGTTTCGAGTTTATTTTCAATCAGAATTCGTTCACCAAAGGTTTCATTTATTTTAGCCTTAACCTTTTTGCTTATACTAGCCTCCGCATCAAGTTGTGCAGGAATAACAAATTGCTCTTCTCGCGACTGTCCAAACTCACGGTTTTTTACGATTTGATTATAATCCTGAGTGTTTTTTAGTTTTGATCTTAAAATACTGTTACTCGACATATTGTCTCCTTTCTATTTGGCACTAGCTGAATTTTTGTTTATAATATCAAATACATGCCTTTCTTTTGTTTCTTTTGTAGCATGTGCATAGACTTTTAAGGAATTAAATATTTTATCAATGTTCTTTTCTGATAAAACAAACCCCTTTTCTCGCATATCTTTTTTTAACGCCGGGAAAAGCGTGTCAGTCTTAACAACCATAATTCCAGGAGTTGTTATTATTAATCTCCTAAATTCGCAACGCTTCCCGAAAACAATATACGAGTGCACAAGATTCCTGTCTGCCTTTTGGAGAACCCCTTTTAAAGCACTAATATGTCCTTTATTTTGCCATATCGGATTAAAAAACTTATACCCGATTCTCGCCTTAAAGCGCTGCTCCCACATTTTGTCTTTTTCGTCTCCGTAAATTTTTCCGCTATAATTTTTCGATTCAATCACAAATATTCCGCTCTGATTAATTAAGACTAAATCAATTTCCGTTGTTGTTCCGTCATTCTTAGGGATATACAAATTAGTAAGAATTTTTTTGTGTCCAGAAAAGTGCTTTAAAATCATAAATATAAGAAATTCTCCAGAGTAACCCTTATTAAAAACTGTTTTAAAAAAGCCTTTCCCGCTCGCATTTGCATATCCTGAAATGTTATGTCGTATGCATAAAGACAAAAACTTGATTAATAATGCGAGAAGGAATCCCAACAAAATCAAATTGATAGCCATTAAGCTTTCCCGTTTCTGCTAAATAACTTCCCGATCAAACTCTTATTTTTATAATTAGCGTTTTCGCGTATAGCCTTATTAAACACAGGAAACAAGTGATTCCCGAGTCGTTTTATAGCCACCGAAAACTCAGTTTCTCTTTCAAGGACTGCCGCATGCCCATTATTTGTTATTTTCCTGATTTGAGGATATTCCGGGATAACATCCAATATTGGAATGCCCAAAATTTGTGCTATTTCATGGATGTTAATATCCTGGTTTTCCCCCTTAGGCATCCGGTTTATAACCAACTTCATTTTGTTCATCGGGAACTCTATTGTTTTTAACGTATCAACGAGAAGTTTTGAATCATATATAGAGGCCACATCAAGCGTTGTAATTAAAAGAACGATTGCTGCTTTTTCTAGCGCTATCATCGTATGATTAAGGACGTTGTTTGCGGTGTCAAAAATTATTATGTCAAAATCACAAGACTTTATATTATCGAAAATGGTTTCGATATCAAAGTTTGTTAACTCTATATCGTCTTGGTGACTGGTTGGAGCAGCCAGAACCTTAAGTCCTGTATCTTTATGGGTTAACAAATATCGTTCAACTTGCTGTTGCGAATATTTAAGACCGCCCACCAAACCAGATTTGACCTTTTGTTTAATGTCGGCTATCCAGTTTGATATAGTAATGTTAGGGCTAAGTCTTAACATGCTCGCTATATCACCAAAATCAAGATCGCAATCAACAAGGCACACCTTAAGTGGTTGTCCGTTTATCTTTACCGTAGCAAAAGCTAACGCAAGCTCTTTGCTTATTGTTGATTTTCCAACACCACCTTTTGGACAATTAACCGCTATGACTAATTGCTTGAGCGTTTTTACTCCCCTTGCTGTTGATTGATCTGTCAGATACTGACCACCAAACTGTTGCTCAGGCATTTCTTGACGCTGCATTGATTCGGCGTTAGGAGAAAACTGAGAAGTGAATCCGCCTTGCTGCGAAGGAGGAAAGCCGCTTTGTTGTGCGGGAGGGAAACCACCTTGCTGTGAAGGAGGGAAGCCGCTTTGTTGTACGGGAGGGAAACCACCTTGCTGTGAAGGAGGGAAGCCGCTTTGTTGTACGGGAGGGAAACCACCTTGCTGTGAAGGAGGGAAGCCGCTTTGTTGTACGGGAGGGAAACCACCTTGCTGTGAAGGAGG
>Ga0209616_1000183_pt1 | contig 19456 bp, 15 predicted proteins | sample FlocCalmetaG_FD_184153 | JGI IMG/M metagenome (GOLD analysis project Ga0209616, IMG submission 184153) | Freshwater bacterial and archeal communities from Indian Creek, Illinois, USA - Floc-Cal metaG (SPAdes) (version 2) | ecosystem: Environmental > Aquatic > Freshwater > Unclassified ...
CTTACGACATTGCAGTTTGAGCTGCAAAAACTCCTGACATCCTCTTTAAGTATGGCTGCAGCGGATTCGGATGCTATGATGAATATGGGTGATGCCGCTAGAACTGCGGTTACTCCGGCGTCTATCCGGTCAGCTATGACCGTCATAGCCGTTACTCCGATTTTGTTTACATATCCTTTCCTGCAGAAATACTTTATAAAAGGCTTAACACTCGGAGGAGTAAAGGGATAAGATTATAGTATTTAATCTTATGAGGATTGATAAACAGCTGAGTGTAAAAGAAAGGAAGTTAAAAAAGGATACAGCTTTTCTAGGACTTCATTGCAGCACGACAAGACTTTGCTTGAGGGACGATACTCCAGGATTTAACAAATACAACAACCCTGCTGCTATGTTTAAAATTCCGAAAGGCGGTTTGAACCATGTTTCAGGCATATGTTTTGATGGCGGCAGGAATAAGGGTGTAATTCAGGTTGAGTGGCTTGGTGAACCCTCCTCAATTATGGAAGATTGCCTTTTTAGTTTCGGAGGCAGAGGCACTGAACATAAAGGGCGTGACCGTTATTACTGCATTTATGTTCATGATGATGGCGCCGGAATATTTAAAAACATTTGGATTCCTGATGTCTGGGCGAAAAACGGGTTTTATATTCGCGACACATCTGCTCCCGGACAGATTTGGATGATTTCAGTTGAACACCACTTAGATATTGAAGTGGTGTTGGAGAATGTCTCCAACTGGAAGATTGTCGCATTGCAGACTGAGGAGAACTTAGGCAGTGAGTATGCAGCTTCTTTGTGCGTTGAGAATTGTTGGGATCTTGAGATTGCCAATTTATTTCAATATAGGGTGCAGGCTATAGAATTGCAGCATCCAAATGCCACTATTGTCAATCGATGCAAAAATTTGACTTTCAACGGCATTCACTGTTTCAGTATAGGACCGACCCCTTTCACTAATGCCGCTGTCGTTAATGGCAAACTATACATAAAAGATAGGGAAATCGGCACACTATATATAAACTGCTGAAGTTTAACGGTTCATTCGTTGTGCCCTATGATACCAAATATTTAATTTTTGGAGGTAAAAAACTATCCAAGGAGATTTTTCTGATAACAGTTAATGTATAATTGTTAAGCTCTAAATGTGGATAGAAATATGAGATAAGTTTTATTTAGATGTAAATGCAAGTTCTTTCATGATCACTGCAAGGTATAATTTCATGCATTGATAGGGATTGAACGGATCGATTCCGTATTGATCCCTTACTTTGTTTAACCTGTATATCAATGTATTTTTATGGATGAAAAGCTTTGCTGCGGTTTCTTTTGAATTCATTCCCGATTCGAAGAAAACCTTGACAGTTTCTAAGAGATTGTCTTTGCTGTCAGATAAATTGATTCCTAATCTTTTTGAATAATCCTTTCCGATCTTGTCGGGAATTTCGTGAACAAGAAGGTATATATCGAAGTGCTTTTCGGATATGTAGTATAAGTTTTTCAGCTTATTTGCTATATCAAGAAAACTCAGAGCTTTCGCATATGCGTGATGGTAATCTCTAATATCTGCACATATTCCTCCTTCTGCGAATATAAGCTTAATGCCAAGCCTGTTATAAATTCGTATGTGCTTGTTGTCGCAGAAGCTTTCTATGTCATCTTCCGCAGATTTAAGTATCATAAATCTGTCTTCATCAAGATTAAATACAGCATCGGCAGAATCAGCGCTTGCGGAAATCAGATCTAAAACGTTTTGCTTGAGTCCCTGTATTTGCACTTCAGTCAATGTGTTTTTGGCGATAAAATCCCCGAAGTTCGCTATATCAGCTATAAGCATAAATCTTTTCTTTTTAAGGTCAAATTTAGATAATAACGCTCTGTTCTCAAGCATTTGTATTTCGTCCGGCTCAGGATTTGATTTTTTTATGAGTTCAATGATTAAACTTCTGACTGCCCTGTACTGGAATAACTCGAGTTTTTTCTGCTGTTTATCATTTACCATGAGCTCGACGAGTTCTTTAATAATTTTGCCATATCCTGCTACTTCATTGGGATTGCCTGTTATTCCTACAACCCCGATTACCTCGGAATCAAAGTTTATGGGCACGTTAACACCGGGCTTCACATTCTTAAGTTCCGAAGCATGTTCCAAGTCAACGATGATTTCCCTGTTTTCAGCTGCGGCAGAAGCGGCAATCTCGTGGAAAGCGCCAATCCTTGACTCATCACCCGAAGCAATGATTACGCCGTTGGTATTCATTATGTTGACATTTTTACCGAGTATGCCAATGACTCGATCTACAATATTTTGGAAGTCTGATGCTTGAAGCATTGTTACACCACATTTCAGGCAAATAACCTATTTGAGAACTTTTTTAACTATTACTTTGAGTCCGCTTTTAGCAGCTTTTAGTCGCTTTTGAAATTATTGTTTTTAACACGGTAATTTTCTTATGTGGATTATTTTATGTACCAATAGTTAATACAGTATATCATCATTAACTTAATTATCACAATTGAAACTTCTTTTTTCCCATGATATAGCTAAGTATTAGCCCTATGACCAACGCAGGAGCAAGATTCGCGGCTAGTGTGACGGCTATCATAGCAAATACCACAAACAGATCTGAGTGTTCCTTAATGTCTTTTATCATAAGAGACAGCTCAATGCCCGCAAAAGTGAGCAAAACACCTAAAACCGAGAGTGGCAGGAGATTTATGACAGCCAGTATATGTTCGCCCAACAAAAGTGCCAATACTAAGAAAATCGAACCGATCATAATGTTTGTCCCGGCAGTTCTCGAACCAAACCTATAATGTGCGGCCAATCCTCCTGAGCCGTGACACAGTGGCATACCGCCGAAAAAAAATACGGCTATATTTGCAAGACCCATTGAGATTGATATAGATTTAGGGGTAACCTTTTTTGCGTTCTCACCGAAATATTCTTTTGAAAGATCCGGGGTAGATATGACTGAGTTGCCTAACGAAAGTGGAATTTGAGGTAAAACAAGAGAAACTAAGGCCACAAGCAATATGTCCGGAGAGGGAATAGCGAATGGTAAAACTCTTGGCAAATGAAAGAATTCTATCCTGTACAATCCGTCATGTACACCTAAAACAATTCCTGCCAACAGCCCTCCGAAAATTACAACAAGCGCTGCCGGAATTTTTTTGTTGTTAAGAAAGAATAAAGTTAAGGCAACAGCAATTATACCTAAAATTATTCCGATTGGAATTGGTCCTACATGCTGCACGGCAAGATATGGTTCTGCTTTTATGGCTTGAAACTCTGTTATGCCAAGTATGAATCTTACACCTTCGATTGCCAGCAAAATCCCTGCTGATACTTGGATGCCTCTGACAACTGATCTGGGGATATATTTAACTATTAGTTGGACAATGCCTGTAACTCCGATGAAAAGTAATAATGTTCCCATTAGCAGAGCCGATGAGGAGACTACTCCTGCATCATATCCCATGGCGATTGCATATGCGGCAATAAGTTTCATGGGTTGTACAGGGATAGTTACTCCGAAATGCAACCCGCTCAGCAAATAATAAAGACCAACAGTAAAGAAAATACCTGCGGGTTCGAGGCCGTTTGCCGCAATCATACCACCTGCTAAAGGCAAGATAGTCCCCAGGTCGGCAAGAGAACCTGCGAATTCGGTTCTGTTGAATATGAATTTTTTGTAAGGAAGAAGTATCATAATCGGATTACACACTCCGAAGTCTAATGATTACCATAATACAGTTACTGAATAGAGCTTGAACAAAGGGTCAGAAGTAAGTATAGGTAAAGTCTCTAATTGAGCTTGTGCGACGAGTAAGCGGTCGAACGGATCGCGATGATGAGGGTCAAGGATATTAACACGTAATGCATGGTTTATGTTAATCGATAGGCTATTTATAGCGTTAAGAGTCAATTGATCCGCAATAAAGCGCTCAAGATTATTTTCTTTAAATCGGAGTCTGCCCAAGCCTGCTTTTATGGCTATTTCCCAAGCGCTTGCCGCACTTAGAAACAATTCATTCGTTCCATTGCCAATGATCTGGCGTGCGTTAGCGGAAAGCCTTGGGTCGTCTGTAATCCACCATAAAAAAGCATGAGTGTCTAATAGAACTCTCATGCTTCAAAACTGCCCAGTAAAGACTCGGATAATGGGTCATCGAAATCGGGAGTAATAGTTACTTTACTGATTGCACTTCCTGCTACCCGTGTAGTTGATGAATTACCAATGGGAATCAATCGCGCTACCGGAACATCCGATTTGGAGATGATTATCTCCTCCCCTCGCTGTACTCGTGCCAAAAGTTTTGACAGATTAGTCTTTGCTTCGTGTACATTGACGTGCTCTAACATAACATCACCTCATAAACAGTATAGACTAAGCTAATGACTAAGTCAATCAGATCATGCCGAGTATTTTGTCGATCTCTCATAAGTACATAATAGCCATTGATTTTATCCATCAATTTATCTATAATTTTTGTTGTCGCTGAACCTCGTATTTGTATTCAGGAGTTTATACAGCACGACAAAGCAGAAAAGGAGAATCATCAAATGACTGAAGTTATCCCGACACGAGAAGATGCGCTTAATCTTTTCAAGAAATATAATAAAAACGATAGTCTGGTAAGACATGCATTAGCGGTTGAAGCTGTTATGAGTCATTTTGCCTGTCTTTTTGGGGAAGACGAGGAGAAATGGGCTGTGATAGGCCTTGTGCATGATATTGATTATGAAATGTACCCAGAGCAGCACTGTTTAAAGGCATTTGATATATTAAAGGAACATAACTGGCCTGACGATTATGTTCGTGCAGTGCAAAGTCACGGATGGAAGATTTGCACCGATGTTGAGCCGAAGCATAAAATGGAGAGAACTCTATATGCGATCGATGAACTGACGGGACTTATTACAGCGACTGTGTATATGCGCCCCGATAAAAGCATAAATGCGCTTGAAGTCAATTCGGTCAAAAAAAAGTTCAAGCAGAAGAACTTTGCGGCAGGTGTAAACCGGCAAGTCATAGAGGAAGGTGCATTGCTTTTAGACATGGATTTAGACCTGCTGATTGCTGAAACTATCAAGGGCATGCAAAAAGTAGCCGAAGAAATCGGACTTAATGGTTAAGCGAAGCCATGTCTTGCAGGGATTATATCAATAAAATGATGAAATTGCTCAAATTATGTATATTGTGAGCTATCTCTGCCTGATGTAGAATTGGTTTGCGTTTTAAGCGCAGAAGCAATAGCGGAGAGTCTTTGATGAGTGATGTAAAAGGTATTATATTTGATATTCAGCGTTTTTCCGTACACGATGGACCCGGTATCAGAACTACAATTTTTTTGAAAGGATGCAGCAACGTCTGCGCCTGGTGCCATAACCCGGAATCAATCGCAAATGAGCCTGAGCTCCAATTCTATAAGAAGCGATGCATAAACTGCGTTAAATGTTTATACGCGTGTTTATATGGTTGCCATCAATTCAACGATGACCAGCATTTATTTAATAGGGAGAATTGCAAAAGATGTGGCTTGTGTGTTAAATCCTGCCATAGCAACGCATTGATGTTATCGGGCAGAGCAGTGACCGTAGAATACATAATGAAAGAAATTTTAGCTGATATTGAATATTATCGGCAGTCAAACGGCGGAGTCACACTGTCTGGTGGCGAGCCGGTTTTACAGCATCGCTTTTGTAAAGAAATTTTAAAACAATGCAAAGAAGCGGGGCTGCATACGATAGTTCAAACTGCCGGAAACTATGATTATGCTTACCTTGAAGAACTACTGCCTTTTACCGATCTTGTAATGTATGACATTAAAGCTTATAGCGAGCATATTTATGATCAACATATCCATGGCGATAAAAATACGATTTTTAGGAATCTGGAAAGGCTTTCAACTGAGAATTTACCTGTTGTAGTACGAACTCCTGTCATAGGAGGGGTGAACGATGATGAGTCTGAGATACTGCTAATTGTCAAACACCTTCAGAGATTGAAAAATATAAGCAAATACATCCTGTTGCCCTATCACAATTTAGGCGATGTTAAATACGACGCTTTGAGCTTAAGCCGAGCTCATAGCTACTTTACCCCGGATATGGCAAGAATTGAAGCGTTGAAAGAGATGGCTTCAAAGTATGTACATGTTTGACAGTTCTCATCTTAAAGCTGAGATAAGTGATATTGCGGTAAAACATAAAAATATTAAAAGGAGGAATAACTCTAAATGAATGTTAATACATATTACGAAAGAATAAAATCGCTTCGTAAGTCTAAGCTTGAGTTCAACGATATAAAAATAGCCAGATTAGGCTCGTATAATTTTGACGATCACGGCTGGGTTCCATTTGAAAAACCAATTGAGTTTGAGATTGTAAAGGAAGTTCGAAGCGGCTTGACTACTGGAATGGAAGCTGTATCAATGACTTTTGTTAATTATCTGAACGCACACCCCGTATACATACATCCTGAAAGTGCATTTGCAGGCGCATGGGCAGGAAATGTGCCTGGAATAGGAGATCCGTGGCGGTCTGAGCACCGTCTGGAAGAACATGAGCCTTTATTCAAGAAATACAATATTACTTCAAGAGGCTTGTATGCTATGAACCACAGCGCACCTGATCTAAGTATTGGATTAAAACTTGGGTTTAGCGGTATTCTTGAGAAAATAAGGTTTTACAGAGCGATTAACAAACCGGCTGACACCTCGTTCTATGACGGGGAAGAAAGGCTTGTTGAAGCGCTAATTCGCTTTGTAGGAAGACATGTTGATTACGCCAGAGAACTTGCGCTGTCACAAGAAAACGAGAGTTTAAGAAACAATCTGCTTGAGTTAGCGTTCATAAATGAAAAGCTCATGACAAGTCCTCCTGATACTTTGCGTGAAGCTATGCAGCTTATATGCTGGTTTCAGGTGATCGACCGCATGTATTTTAACGGAGGAGCAGGTCAGCAGTTAGACGAACTGCTTAGGCCATATTATGAGACTGATGTGCAAAACGGCCAAGTAGCTGATGATGAGCAAGTCATTTGGTATGTGGCAAGTCTACTTTTTAATGATACGCACTATTACCAGATAGGGGGACAAAGCGCTGCGGACGGGCATGACTTGGCGAGCAAATTGTCATTTTTGATTCTTGAAGGCATGCACAGACTCAATATACCTTCGAACATAGCTTTGCGTGTTCATGGCAATATGGACGATGAGCTTTTGGACAATGCTGTCAAGTACCTTTTTGAGGATGGAACAGGCGTGTGCTATTCATGCTCAAAGGGCTTGGATGAAGGTTTCGTAAAAAACGGTTTTCCGCTTCCTCTTGCACGTGTGCGCGCTAAGGTGGGTTGTAATTGGACTGCGCTTCCCGGAATTGAATATGCTTTGCAGGATGTCACCAGAGTCTGTCTTGCAAAACCTATGCTTCTTGCTTTGGATGAAATGATTGAATCCGATGAAGAAAATAGTATGAATAATCTTTTGAAGAGGTATGAAACACATTTGAATAAAGCTGTGAGCCTTATAAAAGACGGGGTTGATTGGCATATAGAATATAAGCATCTCAATAAGCCTGAGATGGTGCTTAATCTCTTTTCTCACGGTGCTATAGAGCGTGGGGTGGATGTATCCTGTGGCGGAGTGGATATATATAATTTCGCCTGTGACGGCACAGCTTTGGCGACAGTAGCGGATTCGCTTGGAGCTATCGAAAAGTATGTTGTTTCCGAAAAAAGCTTATCATGGGAAATGTTACAGCAAATTCTGAAACAAAACTGGGAAGGTTTCGAAGACATACGCCTTATGTTGAAAAACATTGAAAGGTATGGCTCGGGAAATTCCAGGGCTGATTATTATGCCAAGCTTGTAGCGGATATGTTAACAGCTGTAATGGCGTGTACTCCTACAAAGGGTGGCTATCGCGTTTTGCCGGGGATATTTTCGCACGGGGATGTATACAAGCACGGCGAAAACCTTCCCGCTACGCCTAATGGCAGGTTTTACGGTGATCCGATATCGCACAGCGCTGATCCGGATCCGGGATTTTTACCTGGCGGAGGAAGTGCTCCTACAGCAAAAGCTAACGCGGTCGCGCGCGTTCAATCAGGATATGGCAATTCAACGCCGCTTCAAATCGACATGGACAGTCATCTTGCTAAGGATATAGGCGGCAGGGAAATCATCAAAGCATATATCCGCGCTCATAACGAGATGGGCGGAACTCTTATAAATATAAACGTAGTATCAAGGGACAAACTTCTTGAAGCGCACGAAAACCCCGACAAATATCCTGATCTTGTCGTGAGAGTAACGGGTTACAGCGCATTTTTCAAATCCTTATCAAAAGAATACAGGCAGCAGGTCGTAGATCGCTGGCTTACGGCGGATTTGAGCTAAAAATTAACTTCCCTAGAAAAGAAGGATTTTTTGAAGCCGTGTAGAATATTTTCATAAGAGTAAACCGGTTTACTGTGATACACATAAGTGATTAAAATCTTTAAATTATAAAGCTGTTTAGCAGGTTTTGACACATTCACATTTATACCGGTTTACCATAGTAAACTATTCGATATGGGTGAGGGAAAATGCCTAATATAAGCGACATAGCACAAGCCGCAGGTGTATCTAAGGCTACTGTATCAAACGTATTTACCAACAACAAAAAAGTGAGCAGCCATCTTAAGCAAAAAGTGTTGAATGCCAGTGATGAGCTGAATTATCATCCGAATCATGTCGCTTCAAGCCTGGCGACTAAAAAGACTTATATAATAGGCCTTTTGCTCGGAAGCGGTTATGATGGATTTAAAAAGTTTTTCGGGGAACTCATAGGCGGTGTGACGGCTGCTGCCGCACAATATGGCTATAGAGTGCTGCTTGATACCAGCAGCGCAGGTAATGAAAAGACGCATAGAAACCTAATTTCAAGAGCGGATCCGTTTGACGGCTCGATAATATTAGCGCCGGTTCTTGAGGATATAAGAATCAAGGATATGCTTATGCACTCTACACCATTTGTGATTGTTGGCAGACCGGCAGAAGAGAATCCGGATGTTTTAAGTGTCGACGTCGATAATGAGAACCTTGTTTATAATACGGTACTCCATCTTACAGAGATGGGGCACAAGAAAATAGGTTTTCTAAACAGCGGCAAGGATATGACAATCTCCTTTGATCGGCTCAAAGGATATGTTGATGCTATGCTCAAAAACAGGATTGATATTGATACATCACTTATATGTAACATCGAGGAAACAAAAAAGCCTGATTTAAGCTTTTATACAAAGTTTATCAGAAGCAAGAAGGATTTAAGTGCAATAATTACCAGTTCCGACGAGACAGCTTATATGGTCTATAAGGCTTTGGAATGTGAATCGCTTAAAGTGCCGCAGGATGTATCGGTAGTAGCATTAGGAGGCGAAGACTTTCTTGATAAACTGATACCGCGTGTCACTACAGTAGCCATAGATTACAATGCAATGGGGAAAAAAGCAGTGGAGATGCTCGTTAACAAGTTTAACGATATCCCGATTTTACAAAACAGAGTGATATTTGAAGCGCGTGTTTTGAAAGGTGATTCATGCGCTCCTTTTCATTCTGTGAGGTGAAAGGAAAGGAAAAACTTGCTTAGACGCTTCATAAAACTATCGGGTTGGAAGAATTGGCCTATTATTAATCAATGGATCATATTGCTTACAATATTATTTATCGTGCTTATAGGCATAGTTACCGGAGCACTTAATATAATATACCGGAGAAACATTTCAAGCTATGCAGAACAGCAAATGGCTTCACTAATGTATGTAGCAGATTCGGTAGATGTGTATTTTGAAGGGTTAACGCTTTTTACAATCGATCTTTATGCAAATTCCGAGGTGCTTTATAAGCTTTTCAATAATTATTCTACGCTTCAGCAAAATACGATTATTGTTAATCGAACAGAGACTTTTTTTGACAGCCGTCCTGATCTTTCAGGTCTTACTTTCTACTTTTCCAACACCCAGTCGATGTTGCAGATTTTAAGGCACAGAACAAGAGAAGCCACGTTTATCAAAGTCGAAACCATTGATAATATAGTTCCATGGCTTGACCGGGTGAGCTTATCTGACAGAAGGTTTCTGTCGCCTGCCTATAGCTCATATGATGAAAGATTTGGGCATCTTACATACAATCATCTGATTTCGGATTGGAGAGGGGAAAGTATGCTGTCTATTTTGTCCTTGAAAATTGATCCTGCTTATTTAGGACAAAGGGTAAAAGCTTTAGCATTCGGGCCAGATGATCTTGTGCTTGTTTTGAGCAATGGTAGTAAACTTATGCATTTCGAAGGAAATGAGAATATGAGACAGGCTGCGCTTGATCTTGCCTTAAAGCTACCGGACCGAACGGGAAATAAGTATTTCATAGATTATATTGCCGGAAGCGAGTATCTGGTTGTATATACTCACGATGAGCAAAATGATTTGATGATATTACATGCTATATCTCTTGCTGATATAAGCGCTATCATTCTTCCGGGAGGATTGGTGCTCGCAATTATAGGAATCGGACTTTTTATGTTTGCGTTGATCATAGTAATGCTGCTTTCAAGACATATCATACTGCCTGTGAGAACACTTATAACTGAAATGGATAGAATAGGACAGGGTCAAATAGGCGTGAAATTGGGATTGGGTGTTACATCCTATGAGATAAAGAAGCTTACAAGCGGCTTGAATCTTGTTTCAGATGAGATGAGCCGAATGCAAAATGAGCAGTTAAAAAGCCAATTGGCTCAAAAATCTGCTGAGCTGCATGCTCTGCAAGCGCAAATTCACCCTCATTTTTTATACAATACTCTGCAAACTATTCAATATATGGCTTTAAAGAGGAAGGCTTACGAAATACACGCAATGGTACAGGCTTTGGCAGATATTATGGAATATGCGCTAAGAGGCGGTCATCACATGGTGCCTTTGGGCAAGGAACTTCAGTATGTAAACAGGTACCTTGTTATCCAAAAGTATAAATACATGGATAAATTTTTCTTTGAAACAGACATATCGGAAGAACTTTCGAAAATAGCGGTCCCAAAAATGTTTTTGCAGACATTGGCTGAGAATTCATTTGTGCATGGATTTACTAAGGAATGTGATAAATTCCGTATTTCTGTAAGCTGTTCGAGGCGAAACGGTTATTGCGTCATTGAGGTTTTAGATAACGGGCGTGGTATTGACGCTGAACTCATAGATAAACTTAATTACATGATGGAAAATGGCGATTCAGATTTTGATGCTGACCATGTGGGATTGGCAAACGTGGCGGCAAGACTCAAGCGAATGTATCAGGGTAAGGCGCGCATGATGCTTGAGAGCAAGCCTTTTGAAAGCACTAAAGTTACAATTCATATTCCCTATGAGGAGGTAAAACCAGATGAAACTTATAATAGTTGATGATGAACCTGCGGTTAGAGGCTCAATAAAAATGCTTGCCAACCCGGAAATGCTTGGATTTACTATTGTTGAGGAAGCATCGGATGGGCAGGAAGCACTAAAAAAGATTGAAAAGACTAAATTTGACGTTATGATTACAGATATGCGCATGCCTGGAATGGATGGCATTGGCCTTCTTAATTCCATAAGGAATGAATCGATGCCATCGACAATAGTAGTCAGCGCATATCATGACTTCGAGTATATGCGTTTGGCTATGCACAAACATGCTGTGGATTACCTTCTCAAGCCAATAAAACAGGTGGAATTGATTGCAGCTTTGCGCAGAGCTGCATCTGAATCCGGCAGGCAAATCGGGCTTTCAAATAGCGATCGATTAAGCTGTTTGTGGTGGCCTATTTCGGGATATCCTAAAAAAGAGTTTTTTCGTGCGTTTGAAGCGATATCGCTTGACGATGAAATATGTCCGATGCTTTTTATAAGGTGCATAGGGTTCAAAAACGTGTTAAAACAAAAATATGGCAATTCAAGAGAACTAATGTATTATCACATTGAGCAAGCTATAACCGATTTTTTCGCTAAAGAGGGAATCAGGCAGGATATAGTGATACTTAGCGAAAATGCGGAGATAGTGGTTTTGGTGCATGATTTATGGAAAGTGGATTTAAGATTTCAAAAAGGAATCGAGGATGCGATTTTATCACAAGCAAGTATTTTGAGCTGTTGTGAGCAAATTGTGGTAAAAAAGGATTTACCACACATTTTTTCATCATATGAATCTATGCGATCAAATACAGGTAAAAGAGCTTGGGATCCTCTAAGCGGACAATTAGGTTTTAGGTCTAGGGAAGAGATGTTTTCCGATAATAGCCATGCAGCAATCAGGGATGCTGCTGAAGATGCTATTCATCATCTTGATATGACAGCACTTTCAAAGAGTATCAAGGAATGGGAAGCAATTGCTTTTGATGGAATAAATCCATCTATATCTGCACTGGAGGGTGTGGCTTCTGTATACATTAAGGGATTGATGGAGGGGCTTGGGAAAACAGGTGCAACCCTGGCGGATGCGTTGGAGCAGTTCGAAGGATTTCCTGCATTGTGCGGTTGGCTTAGCGACAAAAAAACGTTTCTTTCATGGATGGAATCTATTGGCAAGGCGTGTATAGATCATATGCTTAATGTTAAGAGAAAAAGGTGTAGTCATGTTATGAAAGCGATGCTTGATTATGTTGAGAGTAATTATACCCTTGACATAGGACTGGATGATCTCACTAAGCATTTTCATATGAGCCGGGAACACATTTCGAGGATGTTCAAAAAAGAAACGGGCGAAAACTTCATAACATATTTAACTAGGCTCAGAATGAAAAAAGCCTCAGGTCTTATAAGGGAAGCTAAACATAGCATGCAGATGATTGCCGAGAACATAGGTCTTAATGATGCAAGTTATTTTAGCCGTTCCTTCAAAAAGTACTTTGGGATATCTCCCGAGGATTATAGGCGTAAATATTCAGATGGAAGCTTTTTATAATATACACATCAAAAAAATCATATAACAAATCAATTTGTTAAATTCCCTCTTGCATTTCTGTGTTGTACTATTAGCATATGTCGACATACACAATTCAAAAAGGAGGATTTTGTCAAAATGAAAAAGCTATTGGTTTTAGCGTTGATGTTGGTACTTATAGTATCAATCGCTGCATGTGCTCCTGCTCAGGAGCCCGCTGATCAACCGGCTGAGCAACCTGCGGAACAACCTGCGGACGAACCTGAAGACGAACCTGAAGATGAACCTGAAGCAGCAGAAGAAGTCGTTGTCATAACCGCTGTAGGGTATGGTATGACCGATGAGGAGTATGAAGCGGCACTGGCAGATATGCCGACAGACAATTATGTATTGGCAAAAATGCTGGTAAATGATTGGGTCACGAAAATTAACCCTAATATAGACGTGAACTTTCAGAACTGGGGTTGGGCTGAACCTCTTGACCAGAAACAGCGCGCTTCGATATTGAGCGGTGTTCCGCCGGATATCGTACACGGAGAAGTGTTTATGCCGGTATATGCACTGCAAAACATACTTGAGCCATTGCCTCAGGATATAATCGATAAAGTGCATCCGAACTTTCTTATAAATGACGCTGAAGGCAGACCTGTGGCGGTATCCCCGTCAGGAGCTATATTTATGCTCTTTTACAATCGCGCTCTTCTTCGTGAAATGGGACTTCCGGAAGATCCTGTGATCAATACATGGGAAGAATGGAAAGAACTTTCCGATCAAATTACCGCAAATGGCGGCGGCGATATCTGGGGTGGAGGAATACCTACATTTCCACATATAGGCGGCGCGCTCAGAGTTGCACCGTTTATTCGTCAGATGGGTATGGATTTCGGGGCAGGCTCAACACCTACTCTTAATACTCCGGAATGGAAAGAGTTATTGACATATGCGAGAGAGATGAATAAAAATATCCCTCCGGGCATAGGCAACAATCCGGACGAAGGACCACACTGGACGCTTTGGACAAATGATCAGCAGATCGTTTTCGCTGTTGACGGTTTCTGGCGCATAAGAGAAGCGGCGGTCAACAATGTAGACGCAGGTGCAATGAATCTTCCGTTACCTCCGGGTGGTGTATACGCAAACTGTCTGGTTGGGTTCAATTACCATGGCGTTACACGAGCTTCACAAAACAAAGAGGAAGCATTCGATGTCATAAGAGCTATCCTCAATCCAGATTCACAGCTTAAAATAGCTCAAGATGTCGGACGTTTGGTAGCTTTAAGGAGTATATTAGAAGATCCGGCTACCTATGCTGAACTGCCGCTTTTACAGGCAGGGCTTGAAGCTTTCCTTGAACACGATATTCAGGGCTTACCTGTATGGGACAGAAACGACGCTCAGATTTGGGAAATTATAAATACGCGCGTATTAGCCCGTGCAACTATGACCAATGACCCTGTAGATGTCATATTAAGCGAAGCACAGGCAGAGATCGAAAGACTGCTTAAGTAATACTTGAACATGTGAAATTTCCGGTATAACGATAGCGGAGCGGGTAAACCGCTCCGCTTTTTAAATACTTGACACACTAGCAGCGATTAAAATTGCACCGTGAGAGGAGGAAACTTATGTCAACACAAAGCGCAATAATTAAAGTCGGTAAAAAAAAGAACATGTATAGAACCGATAGAGACAGGCGGGACAATCGGTTGGCTTTATTTAACGTTATACCTATATTTGCTTGGTATTTGATATTTAATGCCATACCAATCGGAATTGGTTTATACCTTGCGTTCTCAGAATGGAATGCCTTGGCTGCCGCGCCCAGGTTTATAGGAATACAGAATTTTGTTACATTTTTTACCAGTCCGGAGTATGTACGCTTATTGTTCAGACAGTTTTTTATCGGTGGTTTGGCGGTAGGCGCGAATTTTATCCTGTCTTTCTTTTTAGGGATGATGCTCAATGTGCCTATAAGACTTAAAGGTTTTTTCAGAGTATGCGATTATATGCCGTCGGTGACGGCGGTATCAACTACCACCGCTGTGTTTGTAGCTCTGCTTATGCCTTTTGACGGAGGACTTAATTCTCTACTTGAAAACCTGGGGATGGATCCTGTGATATGGACTCATTCGACAAACTGGATGATTTTTTGGATTATTATCTACACTGTATGGCGCAGCATAGGGCCTGCCGCTATTCTATGGTTAAGCGGTTTGCAATCGATAGATCCGCAGCTTTACGAAGCTGCAAGGGTTGATGGAGCTAATAAAGTGCAAGAGGTGATGAATGTGACAATTCCTGGTTTGCGCTATACGGCTTCGTTCATCGTTTTAACCGGTATTATAGGAATGATGCAGATGTTTGACGCGGTTATGTTTATTTCCGCAGGAGGACCGGTCGGTACGACCGATGTCATAGCTTTTAGGATTTTCCGTGATGGAGCACGCAGTTTCAATCTTGGAATGGCAGGAGCTTCTTCAGTTGTGGTTGGCCTTGTTACATTGGTGTTCAGCCTGATATTCCTTAATCTGTGGCTCAAAAAGGGCGAAAAGGAGGCTGAAAAATGATACCTCAAGTTCAAACCTCGAAAAGAAAGTACACGAAAAGGGTAGACTATGTTTTTGAGACGAAGAAAGCTTTAAGACGCAGCCTTTGGTATATAGTCATGAGTGTTATTGCGATGTTTATGTTATATCCTTTTGTGTTTGCGTTTATGGGTGGGCTTATGGATCCGGAATTATTCACAAGCTTAGGCACAATGATGCCCATACCTAATCCGGCTGTTATCGATAACTACATGTCTTTTTTTACTCAGCAAATGTGGAGGCCATTTTTAAACACAATAGCAAGAACCGCATGGTATACGATTGTAAATACTTACATCGCAGTTACTCTCGGATACTTCATGGCACGCAAAAGCTTTTGGGGTAAAAAACAGTTTTTTATGATTATTATAATTGCTCAGCTTATTCCGGGAGTATTGACACTTATACCGACTTTTGTAATGATGGCGCGCTTTCCGTTGGTGGGTGGAAATAATATTTTTGGCGTAGGGGGTAGCGGTTTTATAAATAACCCTGCGGTGCTTTTTATATTAATAGGTGGAGGTCAGCTCATGAACGCCATACTTTTCAGGCAGGCAATGTTCTCGTTGCCTCCCAGCTTCGAAGAAGCTGCGGAAATGGATGGTTGTGGCTATTTTCAGACGATGATGAAAGTTATACTGCCGATGCAGAAACCAATTATTGCTTTTATAGCGATGACTTCAGCTATAAATACTTGGAATGACTGGTTTACTCCGTTTTTGTATATAAGCGATCTGCAATATAACACTCTGCCGGCATACGTAGGTATGCTTGTAACACGCTTCCATGAATTTACCCGGCCTAATTATGCATTGGTGTTTGCACTGTCTACTATTTCCACGTTGCCACCGGTAGTAATTTTCTTGGCATTCCAGCGTAACATTGTGCAAGGTCTGGCTTCTGCCGGGATAAAAGGATAGCGATAATAATTGAACAGGAGGACAAGATGGGAAAAAAGTATACCATGCATGTCATAAGCGGTACGCATTGGGACAGGGAATGGCGGCATACCGCCGAGCAATCGAAGCTACGTCTTGTGGATCTTATTGACAATATAATTAGTCTATTAGAAGAGAACGCAAACTATAAGTGTTTTTGCATAGACGGCGGTATGGTGGTCATAGAGGACTATTTGAGCGTAAAGCCTGAAAACAAAGACAGAATTATAAAAATGGTAAAGTCGGGCAGAATTCAGTTGGTTAACTGGTATACTTTGCCTGAAACCAATACAGTTGCACCTGAAGCTTTGATAAGAAATCTTCTTCTTGGTCACAAAATGGCAAAGGAATTTGGAGGAGGAATGAAATCGGGGTATACTGCGACATCATATGGACAGCATTCCCAAACTCCTCAGCTCTATAAAGGTTTCGGCATGGAAACGGCTATATTTTACCGCGGAACAAATAAGCATATTTTAGCTCCACTATTCGAATGGGAGGGTATTGATGGTACAAAGATCCATACTCTCAGGACTTTCGACGAGGTTACCAGAACTAACTGGTTTTTCTATGTGCATCAGCCGCTTGTGTTAGGCAAGCCGCATAAAGATCTGACTTATACCTATGACAGGGATCATTATCCGGTTCACTTGTGTGACGAAGGTTCTTATGAAAAGGCTTTTGTGGCACTAAAGGAACAGATTGATTTTGATAGAAGTCCATCTAAACTGAAAGCTGCACTTGATATGATAACTGAACAGGCTTTACCATATGCGATTGGACAAAGTGTACTGGCGCTTAACATGGAGGACAATGATCAGCCTTATCCTCTTTTGTCTGAAATGATCGATGAAATGAACAAAATCTCTAATAATATAGACATTGTTCAAAGTACACTTGATGAGTTTATGGATATTGTTATCAAAAATTCAAGCTCGTTACCTTTACACAAAGGTGAGCTCAGGTATACTTCTGTCGAGCATAACAATTTCAACGCTCTTTTAGGAGCAACCCATTCTTCGAGGGTCAAACTCAAAGTTCTTAACGAAAGAGCTGAAACAAATCTAATAAACCTGGCAGAACCTTTAGCGTCCTTTGCGTATCTATACGGCAAAGAGTATCCGGGCGCAAACCTTAATCGTGCATGGGAGGCTTTGTTGAAAAATCATGCACATGACAGTATTTGCGGGGCGGCTGTTGATCTTGCGCATGAGGATATGCTTTACAATTTCTCATTGGCGACAACAGTGGCTGAGGAAGTATCGGCGCGTAGTGTGATAGCATTATACGGAAAAATAAATACTGCGAAGAATTTTGAGCCAAACGATAACACTATAACGCTTTTCAATACTCTGCCTTCTCAGAGAAAATGCGTTATACCTCTTGTAATAGACATACCTAAAAAAGATGGTGGTCCTAAGGTCGATATAGGAGTCGCAGGTGCCGACGCCGGAGACGAGTTTTATGATATAGTCGACAATTGCGGCAACAAGATTGAACATATAGAGCTTTCGTGTGAGGACATAAAGATCGGTATGGAACGCGAGCTTGACACTAAGGCAATTAAGTTTCCCGCACGAAGAAGAAGGATTTTGATTGATGCCGACGTACCCGGCTTTGGATATAAAACTTACGCTCTAAGACTAAGAGGGGCTAATTATATCAAACATCCGGAAATCGGACCGGATAGATTGCTTATAGCACGAGATTGCGGAGTACTTGAAAACGACTATCTTAAACTGACTTTGAATTCAAATGGCACATTTTCGCTTTTTCACAAGGAAACCGGAAGGCTTATGAGTAACATGCATTATTTTACGGATTCAGGTGAGTTTGGCAGCGCACACATAAGCAATAAGCCTCAAAGAAATCCTATAATAACAAGCCATGGCTGTGCTGCGAAAATCAGTATGATCGAATCAAACAGCTTAAGAGGGACGTTTAAGGTGGAGTTAAGTCTTGATGTGCCTGCGGCAGTAACTTTAGACGGCAGAGATCGCTTGCGGCAAACGGTTAGTCTTCCGATAACAAGTTTTATAACTTTAGAGAAAGGCGCAAAAGCAGTTAAAATAAAAACCCGTCTTCGAAACGAAGCGCGCGATCACAAACTGTGCGTCAATTTCCCAAGCGGAATAAATACCAATATCGCTGTTTCAGAAAGTGCGTGGGCGGTGGCGGAAAGAAGCGTCAAATGGACACAAAACGGCGATAATTTCGAACAATTTTTCCCATTCCAGCCGATGCAAAACTTTGTGGAAGTAAGTGATGGTAAGGCAGGAGTTGCTTTTTTAAATAGAGGGTTAAGAGAATATGAAGTTCAGGATGACTCCGACAGAACCATATCGATAACTCTTTTAAGAACGCACCGCGCTTATATGACTGCCAATCAGGATATGACACCGGAAGAATTTGATAAATATACCGGGCTGCATTCTTTTGGCGATCTGGAGTACAATTACGCGCTATATCCGCACAGCGGCGGATGGGAAGAAGCTGATGTGCTCAAGTCTGCGTATGAATTCAAAGTTGATATTAAAGCGATTCAGGGCGTGAGCATGGAAGGGATTCTGCCGGATACCGGAAGTTTCATTTCATTATCGAAGCCGGATAATATAATGGTATCGGCGATAAAGCGCGCTGAAAGCGGTGAGGGGATTGTTGTAAGACTATGGAACACTTCTGCAAGTCTGCAAAATCTTAGCCTAAAGACGTTACTTCCTGTTAAGGTCGTAAAGTGCTTAAGACTTGATGAAACATATATATCGGATATTCCCTTTGAAAATGGAAGCTTTTCGATGGAGATAAAACCACATAAAATAGAAACGCTGCTATTGGTAAAGTAAATGTAATTTTGAAATCAATTAAGAGGCCGGAGAAGTCTATAGCTTTAATGGGTTTAGGCAGCATCCGGCCTTATTTTGCGCATAAGGAGATATTGGTATGATAAAGGAATTATCGATTAAGAATTTCGGCCTTGTATCG
>Ga0209616_1000189_pt1 | contig 18949 bp, 22 predicted proteins | sample FlocCalmetaG_FD_184153 | JGI IMG/M metagenome (GOLD analysis project Ga0209616, IMG submission 184153) | Freshwater bacterial and archeal communities from Indian Creek, Illinois, USA - Floc-Cal metaG (SPAdes) (version 2) | ecosystem: Environmental > Aquatic > Freshwater > Unclassified ...
TGCCTTAACAAGCCTTCGACAACAGTAACAGCCTGTATGCGATGAAGCTTAAAAGCAATCTGCTTTTTCTCGAATAACCCTCTTTTAATGATCACTTCGTCCCCGTCTCGCTCGACTGTGAAATTGGCGTAAGAAAGGATATACTTTATTGTCGATATCATTACGGTTAAAATCAATACCGCAAAAACGCCAATAACGATTAAAATCACGTCAGCGGCTATAAATATGTCTAATACATCCTCAGCTATAACTTCAATCGATTCATATGGTATAAAGGCGCTTGCTTCCGAATACAAAACTGACAGCAAAACAAATATAGACCAAATTTGTCCTGAAGTCAGAGCTGCGACAAAAAGCTCGGGGAATGTGATATCGTAGCTTGGATTGATGGTTTTGGCAGCAGCGGGAATATCAGAATTTGCGGATATGTTGCGATCGTTATCTTTCAGCATTTGCTTAAGCGATTCAGCCTCATCACGCGATAGGGCGTTTATCTTGAATTCAGGCTCAGCTTTGCCTCCTGCGGTTTCAATTGACAGGCAAACCAGACTAAACAGCCTAAAAATTAAACCTGCTTTAACCGAAACAGTCTGAATCCGCTCTTTTTTTATCTGCTTGTGTTTTTTAACCAGAATGCCGTAATAAACCTGGAGGACCCCATCTGTATATGAATATGAAAAGAAACGCCATCGCAAATAGCTATGAATCAGTATTAAAACGGGTATACCCGCCATCGCATACAAAACGAGTCGATCAGGCCAAAAATCGTCTATACTACCACCTCGGAATATAAAGGGCAACAACATGGGAATTATTACATTTTTTATCATAATAATTGAGTCAGTAAATATTACGATCGGATGTTGACGCTTTTTTTCAAACATCTTCTTCGTTAAGCCTTGCCAGCTCGGAAAGCTGAAGCTTCAATTGTGCGGCGATATCGGTTTTTAATGCGGGAATCACATGTATACCGGCAGCCGTAGATACTGATAATGAAGTTAAGTCGAATCGCTTTAGGATTGGTCCTTGGGAGGTTTCGATATGCTGCACCCTTATTATCGGGATCAAAGTCCTTCTTAGTACTATCAAACCGCGTTGAATATCTATGTCGTGCTCTCTGATTTCATAACGCCAGCGTGCAAACCTGACTTTGGGCACGACAAATACTAGCGGATAAGCGCTAAGAATTGACAAAGCAAGCAGCAGCCAGCCTATTATATGGGGAAAGGGACCCCAAAAGTGTGAGATCACAAAAAAAGCCGGAGATAAGAGTATTATTAAAAAAGACCAAATAATTCCACTGATTCGCCAGGCTTTCAAAGCGTTTGGGTCTATGCCGTTTTTTGGTGTTTCATTATACATAAAAGTCTCCGTTTTGCTTTAAAAATGGTTTCACCATGCAAAGCTTGCTTACGACATACATATATAATAATTCGAAAAGGAATTTTTTGCAATAACCAATTCTAGTTCGTGACAGGGGGACGGGGTTAGTGTCACACGAGTGTGACACTAACCCCGTCCCCCTGTCACGCTATGTTAAATACATCTTTAAAAACAGTCTAAAATGTGTCATACTGTTTTTACAAAGCTTGTCGCAAGCAAGAACGACCCTAACTAGAAGCATTTGATTTTAAAGGGTGCGAGACAAGTCGGCAAGACATGTGAAAACCCGCAAAGGATCGTCGAGCTTCTTGGGCTTCTCAAAGGGCGAAAGATTATACCGGGGAAACGCTTATTATTTTTGATGAGATACAGGAATGTTCCGATGCGCTGAACACATTAAAATATTTTATGGGGGTTTACAGGGTATGAAATTCTTAATTATTACGGGGAATCCGAAGCACGATGGTCTTTGTCATGACGTCACCGAAGCGATCAGACGGGGCGTGGTTGATGGCGGAGCGGACGTCGATATACTAACCGTGGAGAAACTGGATCGATGCTGCGTCTGCGGCGACGGTTGGGGAACCTGTCTCGAACAGAACCGCTGCGCCTTTGGCGGCGACGGCTTTGATGCCGCGCAGGAGAAAGTGAAGGACGCCGACGCCTTTTGCCTGATAACTCCGGTTTATTGGGGTGAGATTGCCGAAGGGATGAAATGCTTTTTTGACCGGCTGCGCCGCTGCGAGTTTGGTCAGAACGGTGCATTGTCAGGCAAACAGATACTTTTGGTCGCCTCACCGGGCGGTAGCGGGAACGGATTGCTCACTTGTTTGGAGCAGATGGATCGCTTTTGCCGTCATACCGGTGCGGTCATATTCGATTACATTGGCATCAACCGCTGGAATAATGATTACAAAAAGGTGGCGGCATACGAAGCGGCGAAGGCAATGGCGTCCGGCCGCAAAAACGGGGAAACTGTATAAACAATATCATTCTGTTTCACAGCCGGTTTTAGGATATAAAAAACGAGCGTATGTTGTACGAATTTGGAGTTTGTCTTATGGTTAAAATTGACTTGAACACCACGTGCGGTGTTCAATTGTTAGGTAAAAGTCATCGCGAAGCGATTTCGTTCCTCTATCAATGGGACAGATTTCAGCTTATTTTCCATTTCTAAGCAAGGTATTGCGATTTGTCATTGTGCTCTTTTTGAAATTGTCTTTCTTACAGCGCCCCACATATTCTCTGACAGCAAGCCCAGACGCCAGAGAGATATTCCCTGCAGACGGTAGCGTTTTGCCACACCTATTTTTTCGATGATGCTCTCGGCTGTTTCGCTGGGAGCTGAGATGCCCAAAACAAGCTTTTCGGATGGAACAACGGCCAGAGCCATTTCAACGGCCTGTACCACCCGGTTAAGCGGTTCCGGTGTCGGGCCGTAGTCGTGCGCCATGATAATGATTCGGTCGGCAAGCTTGCCAAGCGCTTGATAGTCATACCCCCGATATGAGCTGTTCGGGGGATGAATTGTAAGCGTCAGTGTTTTGCCAACGTCTCTGAGCGGTTGTGATAACATGGAAATAAAGCGCGTAAAGCTTTCGCGGATCCGTATCTGAGTTTCTCCTGTGGCGTAGAGCCCAAGTCCTTCCAGATTAAGATTCACTCCTCCGTAAAGGGCGGACTCTTGAACAATGGAATTAACCGCCTTTAGTTTTGCCTGCTCGTTATCAAGAAGTGCGGTAAGCAAACCGTCTCGGTTGGTCTCGTGCACGACCATTTCGGTTTTCAGACCGAATTCTTTAGCCCTCGCAAGTACTATTTCCCAACCGAAAGGCCTTTGCCACGCATTTCTGGTATTGCGGACCAAAAGATTTCCCTGCTCGTTAATTGTATACCAGCCTAAGGCCAGCTCTCTTACAATATCAGTATTTCCTTCCGTTATATCAGGGTATGGTGCGCCGAAAAGGTCAAGCCAACTGCTTGCTTCTCCCGCGCCTAAAGCATAGAAGCCGATAACGTTCATTGCGCGGGGTGGGGAGATAATTGTTATGGTCCGGGTTTTCGCAATCCAATCGACTTGACAGCCGAACGCTTCGCTAAAAAACCTTAGCGGAATGAGTGTTCGGCCATTTATGATTATAGGAGGTGAATCAAGCGTAAAAGGCATGTCATTTACTTGAGCGATTTTGTTGTTTATTTGAAGCATAACCATAGTTGTCCCGTCGCTTGCGAAAATGATTCTGTTATTGGGGTCCCAGTCTACGCTTATGTTAAGCGCTTGAGCGATCAATCGAAACGGAACAAGCGCACGCCCGTCTATTATTTGAGGCGGTACGTCAAAGCGTATGGGAAGATTATCGAGTAAAACAGAAATATCCGGCGTGACGGCTTCTGCTCGTCGATTAGGTTGAAAAAACACAGACTGAGAAGCGAACAAAAACACCGCCAGAAAAGCTACTGTAAGCTTTTTCACAATACCCATCCCCTTACTGCATGACAGGGGTGTGACAGGGGGACGGGGTTAGTGTCACACGAGCGTGACACTAACCCCGTCCCCCTGTCACAAGATCACAAGCCGACATATTTAATTATATTTTCTAGAATTGAATGAACATCACGGATATTCGAAGTAACTATCTTATGGATTATTTTAAAATCGATATCTCCATACTCATGAGCAATTATGTTTCTTAATCCAATCATTGACTTTAAAGGTTTGATCAGGCTTTTATCCAATACTCCTTCTTCTGCCAGTATATCTGCAATATCTGAAACAAACACCGGTTCTTTCATATTTTCATCAGCTATTATATGGGTTCCTATATCAATAATATGTTGCAGCATGATAAAAAGATTATGCGTTACAATATCCTTTCCATCCTCATTTTGAAGGAAGTCTTCCAGCGGAACGCTTTCATACTTAACAATTCTTACCATATTATGATTTATGGAATTTATCTTTTTCACAATGATATTATAGTCAACCATTTTTCACAGCTTCCTTTATACGTTGTTTATTTCTTTGAAAAATCATATTCGATAGACGTACTTGGTCAAGATACTTGTAAAAATTCTCAACTCTGAATTTGGACAAAAGTCTGTTTTCAAATCCCTTAATCAGTACCCCATGCCTGAAAACCTGATTTGCCAATATAGGTGATGCGTGATTAAGAATGACAATATCCACGCTCTTATTAAGCAAATCCTGAAGTCGGAGGGTTTCTTCAATTTTGTATTCAAATGACTCTGCGGATGCAAGATCGCAAAGATAGACAGCAATATCAATATCACTGTCCCGGTTGTATTTTTCTTTTGCATATGAGCCGAACAGGTAGACAAAAGCCGCTGCACAATTGCGCTCATAATGATCTTTTAGCTTTTCAATGATCTTTTCCTTATCCACAATATCATCACACTCTTCTGCTTTTGTGTTTTATTGTAGCATAAATGCTATAATCCGGCAAGAAATACCGAGTATTTATTCGTAATATAAACTATCGTCTTTCAATTTACAACGTAAGTATATTCCGTGCTCCGCTTACTCGACATTGTCACCGCCGTGCTCCTGTGTAATCACCTTCTCACAAAAGTGCAAAAGCCCCGGTATGTCATTTATCGCTGTTTCCCAAATAGATAATTTGTCCATCTTAGCGTATGTGTGCGCATACATATTCCGTATATCCCGTATATCCCGTATTAATCCCCACTGAATTTGTTCGCTGGTTTTGCGCTTAAATTCGTCGGTCAAGCCTATGCTCAGCTATCCAATTTGCATGATCGACATAGAAATGGAATTAAGATAATCCGTGTCATTTAAAAATATATCGTAATTCGAGCCAAAGCGCTGAATGGTTTTTGCCACATCATCACAATAACGTTTCATGTGCTTAATGCGTTGTGAATCACTTTTGTTCATAGATCGAAACACGCTCCCTGATAATATTCTCGGTGAAAAATGGGGTTTTGTCATTCTTACCATCTTGCGTTAGTGCGTAGGTAGTGATCAGATCGACTTCATTGCCAACGCTGGCGCACAAATCATTATATAGGCCGCCCAGATCAAAAAGGCTTTTTACATTGGAGCCCGTCCTGTCGATCAGAATGTCGCTGCTTTCAGTCGCCTCGTTTCGGGCGTAAGAGCCAAAGAGATATACGGCGCGCAGGTCATATTTTTCTGCCACCGGCACTATCCTTTTCTCAATTCGTCTATGGAATAAATCATGCGCTTCACCTCAATCAGCAGCATTGTAAGTTTTTTTTAATTCAATTATACACCAAAATCTAATTTTTCTATCTCATTTCGATGGAGTTTGAAGGGAAAAGTGCTTTATCCACAATATTATCACGCTCTTCTGTTTCTGTGCTTTATTATAGCATAAATGCTTTTGTGACAGGGGGACGGGGTTAGTGTCACACGAGTGTGACACTAACCCCGTCCCCCTGTCACAACCCCCTGTCACACTCCGTCACAAGAGCGCCGATGTTACTTCCGGCGCTCCTTCTGTTACAGGCTGTTGCCAAAATCCTGTTTAAATTTCGCCATAAGCTTTGTCTGCCATTCTCCTATCGGCTTAAGCTTGCCGAAGAAGAAGCGAAGTATTTTTGGCTCTTCGATAAAGTTGAGCCCTTTTACAATTTCACGGTTTTCATAAAGCCAAGATATCCTGTCTATTGCAAATTTTACCTGAGATAAAGTGAAAACACGTCTCGGCAGCGCTAATCTTAGCAGTTCCATATGAGCGTATGTTTCGCTTCCGTCGGAATTTCTTTGCTCTGACAGCGTACCTCTTTCCATACCTCTTATTCCGCTTATAATGTAAAGAGCTGATGCCAGAGCTCCGGCCGGATACTCCGATTGTGGGATGTGGCTTAAAAACCGCATTGCATCGATGTGACAGCCTAAGCCTCCGGCGGGAGTCACAACAGGAACACCCTTCTTTTGAAGTTCCGATACCATGTACTCGATGAAAAGAGGTCCCTGGTTAATCATATTTTCATCCATAGTTTCTTCAAGCCCGACTGTCAAAGCCTCCATCTCGCGGACGGACATTCCGCCGTATGTAAGAAATCCTTCATAAAGAGGGATTAGCTCCCTCAGTTTCATATATACATCATTTCGGTCAGTGCAAATTCCTCCGCCGCGTACGCATCCTAATTTACGTGCGGAAAAGTAGATTATATCGCAAAGTCCGGCAATGCTCTCGGTTATTTCTCTTATGGACATATCCTTGCATTGATCTTCTCTCTTTTTATTGAAATAAAGATTATCTGCCAACAGACTGGCGTCATACACAAGCATTATGCCGTATGTATCGCATATTTTGCGGACTTCCTGCATGTTTTTCAATGAAACAGGTTGACCTCCGATAAGATTTGTCCCTGCTTCAATTCTTACAAAAGCTATATTGTCAGCGCCATGCTTTTCGATTAGCGCATTGAGTTTATATATATCAATATCGCCCTTGAAAAGATGTGTGCTATCTACTTTCAATGCTTCATCGATAAAAATTTCTTCAACTATTCCGCCGCATAAGGTAATGTGCGCCTTAGTGGTTGTAAAATGGTAATTCATAGGCACAACAGACCCCGGCTTCACAAAAACCTTGGCTAAAATATGTTCACATGCTCTGCCTTGGTGAGTAGGCAAAAAATATTTCATATTAAAAATCTGCTGAAGTTTATTTTCGAGCTTTGTGAAAGTTTCAGAGCCCGCATAACTGTCGTCAGCTTCCATCATGGCAGCCATCTGCTTGTCGCTCATAGCATTAACACCGCTGTCAGTAAGCATATCAAGGTATACATCACGATTTTTAAGTAAGAAAGTATTGTTTCCGGCTTCGGTAATAGCTTCCAGCCTGCGGTCGACCGGAACCAGATTGAGTTTTTGCACAACGCGTACCTTGTGCATTTCAAGCGGCACGTTTTCCCCGTAGTAAAACTTTATTTCCGACAATGAAAATCACTCCTTAGCATAATTTAATGCGTTAATCAAAGATGTGCGGGACAATTAAAGAATAGATTCCAAGAGTTTTTATCTGTTTGGCACTTTAACGCATTAATGTATTATATCTCTTGAGCAGATCGATGTAAACTCAATAATATGTGACAGGGGGACGGGGTTTGTGTCACGCCCGCATGACACAAACCCCGTCCCCCTGTCACACCCCTGTCACATATCCTTTTCGTTTAAGCGACAAACTCTTTTAGGAAAGTGGGTACAGACTCGGGATCGCCATCCATGCTCATTATAAAGTTTATGCCGAATTTTTTCGATAATTTATTGATGTTTGATATAAAGGATTCAATTCCGGACATGTTACGTCCAAATATCTCCATCAACCCATCTATATAGATTTGCTCGATGTCGTAGTTCGTGGCGACTATGCCCCCTAAAAAGCCATAAAACACGTTTAGCTCGCTTAAGTCGAATTCTTTGACATCAATGAAGCGTACCTCGTGTTTTAGTTCCATTATGTATCTGCGTCCCTCACCTACGAAAACGATATTTCCTTTAGCTTCGCCGGCGCTTTTATTTGCCATGTCTATCATTTTTCTGGTCTTACCGGTTCCTTTTTTGCCCATAAATAGCTTAATCATGGCTGTAACCTCCCGATATTGAATTTGGTGATCCAACTAAACTTATTATATCACAATGGTAAATTTACTACCATAAAAAGCGTGCAAACATTTTTAACATGTCAATATTGATTTTATAAGCTATGAGGGCTATTATTGTCGCATGACCAAAGTCATAATTTTCTTCGGGAGGTCAGTTTAATGCAATACGTAAGCACTCGTAATAAAACGCTCAAGGTATCCTCAATGGAAGCAATAAAATATGGCATTTCGCAGGAAGGCGGATTATTTGTTCCGATTAAGATACCTTCGTTGACGGATGATTTACTCAATTTGATGGCAAAATCCGACTATGCGGGCAGGGCGGCAGCACTGCTTGCGCAATTTCTGCCGGAATATTCACGAGAAGATATAGATGAGAGTACAAAGGGAGCTTATAATGAAAAAACATTTGACTCTCCTTCAATCGCACCTGTGGTAAAACTTAGTGAAGATCTGTTTTCTTTGGAATTATGGCATGGTCCAACTTGCGCATTTAAGGATATTGCTCTCCAGGTTTTACCGAAGCTTATGACGAAAGCTTTAAAGAATACCCAAGAGAATGCAAAAATTGCCATACTTGTAGCTACGTCAGGCGATACGGGAAAAGCTGCGCTTGAAGGTTTTAAAGACGTTGATCAAACGAGCATAATTGTTTTTTATCCGGAGAATGGGGTTAGCGATATGCAATGGCTTCAAATGGTATCACAGGAAGGTACCAACGTTCATGTAGCTGCGATTGAAGGAAATTTTGACGATGCGCAGACAGCGGTCAAGTCTATTTTTGCGGATGAGGAGCTAAAAATCCGGATGGCCAATGCTAATCTTCGTTTTTCATCGGCGAACTCAATAAACTGGGGGAGGCTTGTTCCTCAGATCGTGTATTATATTTCGGCTTATATCGATATGATAGAAAACAAATGGCTGGAAAAAGGTGAAAGCTTTAATGTTGCAGTTCCAACGGGCAATTTCGGAAACATACTTGCGGCATATTACGCAAAAGCGTCAGGATTGCCGATACATAAATTGATATGTGCGTCAAACAGCAATAATGTTCTTGCAGATTTTTTAAATACAGGCGTCTACGATGCGAGAAGAAAGTTTTTCAATACTGTTTCGCCTTCGATGGATATCCTCATATCAAGCAATCTTGAGCGGCTTTTATTTGAATTAGCCAACAGAGACGATGCTAAAGTCAGATCATGGATGACGGATCTCAAAGAGAATCAAAGATTTGATATAGAAAAGGAAGCTTTAAATCGCCTTGAAAGTATGTTTTGGGGAGGATGGGCGGATGAAAGCCAAACAAAGATGGCTATAAATTCAACGCATAAAACCTTAAATTACGTGCTTGACCCACATACAGCCGTGGCTAAATGGGTGCTTGATGAGTACAGAAACCAAATGGGAGATTACCGTAAGTGCTTGCTTGTGTCAACTGCCAGTCCCTTTAAGTTTGCAGATGATGTTCTAAAAGCATTGAATTACGGAAATACGATTAAGATTTTAGATAAATTTGACAGACTTGACCTATTAAGCGAAGTTTCGGGTATGAATGTTCCTGCTGCTTTAGTACAACTTAAAGGAAAAAAGATCATACACACAACACGCTGCACAAAATCGGACATGAAAACGACTGTTGAGAAAATGCTGGGTCTAAACTAAGAGTAACACTTTCAATAGATAAAGAATAGTATATCTATAGACAAATCCAAATCTATATACTTGAGAGGAGTATTTACAATGGAATTTGGATATAGAGGACAATATGCATCTCAGCAGATGAATATGGATTTTTATTCGGCAAAAGGGGGAGAGCATGAGCTTGCTCAGGCTTATATCCCTTTTCAACGCTATGTAACAAGCTTCCCGCCTAAGGAAGCGCTTAGGATGGGTACGATGTTTCCTGAGCTGGTACGGCCGTATCATAAAAGTAAAGTGTGAGGAGGGTGTGCGGTATGATGGATTTGCGATGTAAAATGCTTGATGATATAAGGGCGATTGAATTTATGGCAGTTGAATTGAATCTTTTTTTAGATATTAATCCGCATGATCACAGGGCTCTTAATGAATACAATGACTACACCCGTCAACTCCATGAACTCAAGTACCAGTTCGAGCAACAATTCGGACCTTTGACTAATTTCGGGTATTCGTACAGTTTGCACCATTGGCGATGGATTGACAGACCATGGCCATGGGAATCCTGTTGAAGGGAGACATTGTATGTGGATTTATGAGAAGAAGTTGCAGTATCCTGTAAGGATAAAAAAGCCTGATGCCAGAATGGCTAAATGTGTTATCACTCAGTATGGGGGACCGGATGGCGAATTAGCGGCATCGCTATGATATCTCTCTCAGAGATATCATATGCCTATTCCCGAAGCAAAGGCCATATTAAACGATATAGGCACTGAGGGGTCACAATGTGCCACTCCTTTTATCTCTCAATCACATACACCCACTTTGTCGGCAGCAGATTTAACGACACCTCAATCCGGTTATCACCATACACGACCATTTTGTCAAGCAAACTGCTATAAAAGTAATCCTGTTTCTCCGTGCCATTAATAATACTTTCTACTGTTTTTCTAACGTCTGCCTTTATATCCGAGTACGAATAGGAAATGCTTTGTGTTTTCTTTGCGACACTTATTTTATCCACAGTGAGCAAAATGTCGGCATCATATTTTTCATTCATCATTCTCATATCTTCTTTGGTTATATTCTGCGAAAAGAAAGCGTCAAGCACGCTTTTCTTCTTCTCTGTCAGATCCTGCATTTGTTTCTGAAGTTTCCCGAGATTTGACTGTTTACTGCTCTCACTGTTGCGAGTAACTTCGGCAACAATACATGTGATATTTTCAATAACTGCTTTGTTGTCAACAAATAGCGATAAAACACTCTGCTTTAAAACGCTCATACACATTTCATCCCTGATTTGCCTGCCGATATCGCAGCCGACTTCATTTCCTGCCCCGTCTTTTTTCTTTCTCCCGTGGGTAGCTGCCGTACCGCAGCGCCAGTATTTATATTTATCGCCGTCCATACGCTTTTTGCTGCGTGCAATAAAGACAGCGCCACAATCTGCACACTTTATTTTCCCCGACAGCGGGTAGCGGTTTCCATGTCCTTCTTTTACATTGCTGTCAACATCACGGCGTTTAAGTTCCTTTTGCGCTTTGTCCCACAGTTCACGGTCAATAATCGGTTCATGGTGGTCAAAGATGTAAACCTTTTCTTCCGCACCATGATTATACTTTTTATCATGGGATAGATAATCGGGGGTATAAGTCTTTTTCTGACAAAGGTCACCGCAATATTTTTCGTTCCGGATGATCTTGAGTATTGAGGTATTTGTCCAAAACACGTTCCCGTTCAGGGTTTTATATCCTGCTTCCCGCAGTTCTCGTGCAATTACCGAGGTTCCTTTCCGTTCATTTACATACTTATGAAAAATCAGTTTAACAATTTCAGCGCCATCGGAATTGACGGCCATCACGCCGTTTCTCACATCATAACCGAGCATGCTTCTCCCGAACACCACGCCCTTCTCCATTTGTCTCATCTGTCCCCATTTCACACGGCTGCTAGTTTTCCGGCTCTCCTCCTGTGCAATACTGCCCATAATGGACAGTCGAAGCTCCGAATCAGGTTCAAATGTGTTGATACCGTCATTTAAGAATAGAACTCCAACGCCATTGCGACGTAAATCTCTTGTATAGGATATTGTATCAAGTATATTTCTCGAAAATCGACTGACCTCTTTTGTGATAATCATATTAAAACGGCCAAGATTAGCATCGTTTATCATACGGTTAAAAGCCGCTCGTTTTCTGGTGGACGTTCCTGAAATACCCTCATCGGCATAGATATCAAACAATTCCCATTCAGGCTTACGATTTACGTATTCCTTAAAATACCGCTGCTGGCTTTCAAATGAATTTGACTGATCTTCCTTGTCGGTGGAAACACGGCAGTATACTGCGACCTTCATCATAGCGCATCCTCTCCTTTCTTGGTTTTTTTCCAATGTTGATCATGTATTGCGAATGTGCGGATTGGCTTTTTTCACCAAGCAGAGACTTGGGGACGGTTCGTCTGTATCGCAGGCGTAGACTGCGACCGTAGGGAATACTGAGGAACTGTCCCCATGTCTTATTTATTTCTGCATCGATATTTTTTAAATTGTTCAGACAACTTATCAATACACTTCTGGCACTGTATGTCGTCAATTATCCCCTTTTCTGATAAGGCAAGCAGAACAGCTTTTTGATATTGCAATAGAAACTCAGTCTGAGAATCCATATTAATTTCAACCCGATTTTCATTTACAACAAGCCTTATAACCTTATTTACCATTCTGCTCACTTCCATTCATAGCAGCTGTTATTACAGTAATATTCTTAAAAATCTTGTTGTTGCCTGTCCGCATGTTACTTTGTGGTGTGTCTTTTTATTCGGCATAAGGAGGGATGCGTTTTTATGCATCTCGACATCAACGATCGGAACACACTATGAAACTTAACCTCGACTGTGTGCAGGTATCATGATCCCTTCGCATAGGTCGCCGTCATGTATGTGGCAACATACAATCAGGCATTTTTTCATCAGATTCACGCAGGAATTTTATTGACACACTTATATTAGTTAATTACAATCCCGTCTTCGACAGTTGAAGTATAAATAAAAGAGCGAAACTAGCTTAAATAGCGGCTTCGCTCCGGTTCGTTGGCATGTAAAAATGTTGTATGGTACAAGTTCTTATAAAATTTTTTTAATTTTTTTATTTAGCTCTTTTGGTTGATAATATTTCTTGTCCAATCCTAAGTCGTACAGGCCGTTCAATGCCGTACATACCTGGCTTCCTCTGTATGCCGCTGTATAGTACATGTCTTGTATGTTCGCTACATTCATTTTTCTTTTTCGCTCATCAGACGATACTGCCTGTTTTTCCTTTCACCACACGCCTCAAGCACCTTCTTTTCACTCAAGTTGCGTAAGAAACGTTTCACGCTTCCTTCTGAATTGCCCGTATACTCCCTTACCTCGGAATTCGTAATCCATTCATGTTCATCAAAACACGGTAATAGCGATTTTAAGAACGCCTTTTCGCCGGGAGTCAGCTTATCGGCAACTTTATCGGCAACTTTATCGGTAACTTTTTTGTTATCTGAGTGTATTTTATCGACTTCCTTAATACTAATAAACGTCTTGAATACATCTCCTTCAATAAATACCGGCTTGCTGTCCGAATAGATTTTGCAATACTTTTTCATGTTCCTGATTCCTGACCCCAGCTCTTCAGCCCAGCCAATTTCTTTAAAAACTCTCGCAATCACTGGATTTTTAGGATAAGGCACAAAATTATCAATGTCAATCTGGCCAAACCCATGCGCCTTATTCCCATTTTCCGTGATAACCCTTTCTCTTTCTATAATGAACTTTGCAGGATATGGATTGGAATACTCCCTGTGAATCAAAATGTTTGCCACGATTTCACGAAACAGCTTGTCTCTCACACTGATCCTTACATTCCCTTCAAGATAAAATGGATCGTCAAGATGCTTTTCAACAAAATGCATCAGCCTGTCATAGCTCTCAATCAGATTGCATCGAATATCATCCCGATCATCGTATCGATCGAGGTTCTTTCTACGCATAATTGCATCTGTCTTATGGTAAGGCAAGACAGAGATAATGGTTTCATCCTTTCCAAAGAGCAGTAAACAAGCAAGTGTGGGACCATCTGTACCTGATTTGAAGTCTTTTTGAATGAGTCCTGCACTCCTTAAAAGCTCTTCATTATTCATACTGTTCCAAGGATGATTTGATTGCCTGTTTGAAGCCATTATTCTAATCCTGTCAATAAGCTGTGTCTTCAAATCAGTCATTGCTGCATATGGATATATTTCATTTTCTGTAAATGTCCTCTGTTTTCTTACAAATAAATTGGCTACCAAATCTGTATTGTTGGTAATATCAAAATCACCATCTTCGTTCCTATCATAGATTCTGCCATTGCACCTGTGCACCTGTGAGCTTTCCGGTATAAAGACATGTAAAATGATTTTCCCATTAATATTGTGCTCGTCTATAGATAAATATACGGGAGGGGTAATCTTCTGGGGATTGTTAATAGCAGTCACAAAGTCTTTTTTAACTTGGTCAACCGCGTCTTTATTTATACCAGCAATATTTCCATCATCGTTTACACCAAGTAACAAATTGCCCCCATTACGGTTAAGAAAAGAACAAACTGTTTCAAAGGCACTTTTGGGGCACGAATCTTTGCATTCCTTAAACTCTGTTGTAATTCCCTCTCCCCTATCAATGATGGACTTTATTTGCGATAGCATCTAAACACCTGTCTTTCATAATCTTTGATGCTATTTTATCATATTGGCTCAACCTTTAAAAGATAATAGTATAATTTAGGAAATTCATTGAGCTAGAACGAATAGCTTCCACCTTGTAAATGTCGTATAATGTTCTAAGGAGGATAGTCAATGGATAATGAAAATCAATCTGAAAAGAAGCTGTCAGCGCCTGAAGTGGACCACATGAAATATCAGGCAGAACATATGCCTGATATTTCTGATGACCGGACAAAACTTCAGGTTCTTATGTTATTTCAAAAAATGCATTTAATGACTGGTATCACGACAAAACCCATTACGGTGGGCATCCATTGGAGGTCTGCCGCGGAGGGAATTCTACTCACATTTCCCTGTATGTCTGTCTTGACGAGAAAGGCTGGTGGCTTAGATTGGCCGGTTCCAGCCTGAGCCGTGCGGTGGAAACTGTTAAATTTCATCTATAAGAAATTCAGCTCTTGCACATTCCCCCTTTTAGTACATTCATCGTGTGCAACCCCGCATAAATCAAGCCTTTCCTCGTCCATGGTACATTGCAGACACGATATAGGCACTGAGGAGCTGGCTCACTTCGAAATGGTGGGAAGTATGGTTTATCAACTCATAAAGGATGCGACTATTGAGGAGATCAAAAAAGAAGGGTTCGCACCGTATTTTGCGGATCACGACAGGGCGGTATTTCCGAGCACAGGTACGGGCGTTCCGTTTACCGCCGCATATATACAATCAAAGGGTGATCCGGTGGCGGATCTACACGATAATTTAGCGGCGGAACAAAAAGCAAGGGCAACTTACGAAAGGTTAATTGATCTTGCGGATGATCCGGATGTGATTGAACCGCTTAAGTTTCTGAGACAAAGAGAGATTGTGCATTTTCAAAGGTTTGGTGAGGCATTAAGAAAGGTGCAAGAGTATATCGATTCTAAGAAGTATTACTGATATGATGTTCGATAAGCGCTGATTCACCAATTAAGTTTTAAATCATATACTGTTATTGGGGCAACATAGATGGATTTAAAACTCATACGCCTGAACCAATATAAGGAGGTAAATTATATGGGTTTATTCGGAAAAGAGGACGACAGCCTGTTATTTTTCTTCCTGTTGCTGGTATTAATTTTCTGCAATTGCGGATTATTTAAGGAATCCGATGAACTGTTGTTCTTCTTCCTGATACTTGTTTTCTTGTTTGACGGAGGGAACATCTTCAGAGGTTGCATGACTGGCGGCACAAGGTAAGATATAAAAGGCGGAGCAAGGGGGGCAACCCCTTTGCTCAACACTTAAAACGGGACAAGCAGTTTTAGAGGAGGCAAAATTAATGCAAAGAGGATATATACAGATATACACCGGAGATGGTAAGGGCAAAACCACAGCCGCTTTAGGGTTGGGCTTAAGAGCAGTCGGCAAAGGGCTTAATGTTATTATGATACAGTTTTTAAAAAATGGTATGTCAGGGGAATTGGATGCTGTTAAAAGCTTTAGCGAAAGGTTTCAGATACTCAATTTTGCCAAAACAGACAAATTCGTGAAGGATATGACCTTTGAAGAGAGAGAAATGCTTTATGCAGCGACTCAGCAGGAGTTGAATGCGTTGCATCGGATTTTGGATAGTAATGTTTGCGATATTCTCATCCTTGATGAAATATTTGCAGCTTTGCATGCAGAATTGGTAAACTTGCAACAAGCGCTCGATATTATCGAAAGAAAACCTACCGGTATGGAGATCGTTTTAACAGGCAGAAACGTACCGTCTCAGATCGCCGAAAAGGCCGATTTGATAACGGAAATGAGAGCGATAAAGCATTATGCCGACAAAGGGGTAAAAGCCAGATCCGGCATCGAATTCTAACCCCTATTTTGCGTCATGTGCTTTAAAAGCCGATAATACGCATAATCCCAAGCATCAACGTTTCGAGGTTCATATATTTCCGGTTCAAAGGAGCTTCGTACTACTTCTCTTACATCTTCAATTGTTCTAAGTTCTCCTAACGCAACAGCCTGCATGAGCAGATTTCCGATACAAGCGCCTTCGGTAGGGCCTGCTATAACAGGTCTTTTTGTCGCGTCAGCCACCATCTGGTTTAAAAGCTTGTTTTGAGAGCCGCCTCCCACAATATTAAGCGAATCTATCGAAGTTCCCTTTATGTTCTCAAGCCGCTCAACCGCCCAGCGGTATTTAAGTGCAAGGCTCTCATATATGCAGCGCGCGATATGGCCTTTTGTGATGGGCATAGGCTGATAGGTATTACGGCAAAATGTTTGTATTTTTCCAATCATATCTCCGGGGCTGAAAAAAGGCGGATAGTCGGGATCGACTATAGAGCGGAAAGCTTCAGAATCGGATGCTGCGGCGACTATCTCATCCCATGACGGTCGATTGCCGTTTTGTGCCCATTCTCTGCGACATTCCTGTATAAGCCATAGTCCCATTATGTTTTTAAGAGGCCGAAATCCGCCCTGAACCGTTCCTTCATTGGAAAAGCCGGCGGAAAATGTGTCATCGGTTATGATCGGCTCGTCTGTTTCAACGCCGAATAGCGACCATGTGCCGGATGAGCAGAAAGCAAAACTTCCTTTGCCGGGTATTGCAGCTACTGCAGACGCCGTATCATGTGTGCCTACGGATGCGGATAAGGCTCGGTTTATTCCCAGTTCCTGAGCAACAGAAGACAGCAAGCTCCCCCGTAAGTGGCCTGCACGATCAATAGGTGTAAATATGTGTTTAGGCAGCGAAAGGGCATCTATTGTTCCAGTGTCCCAAGTTTTCTTTTTCGGATCATAAAGATTGGTCGTGGTAACATTTGTATATTCGCTTAATTTCTCACCTGTTAAAAAGAAGCCGAGAAGATCGGGCATTAAAAGAAGAGTGCGGGCATTGGCTAAATCGGCGTCATTGCTCATTTTGAGTCTGTGAAGCTGATATATAGTGTTAAAATTCATGGCGGCAATCCCTGTTCGCTCGTACAATGCCTTCTGAGACACTACATTCCATGCGTCTTTCATTTCGTTATCCGTAGCATACCGGTAGGCGAGTGGATTATTAAGCAATTGATCACTTTTATCTAAGAGACCAAAATCAACGCCCCAGGTATCGATACCAAATGATGAAAGCTCGCGTCCGTAAAGCTTTTTATATGATAAAAAGCCAAGTTTCATCTGTTCAAGAAGGTAGGAAGCATCCCAGCGTAAGACACCGTCTTGTTCGGTATAATTGTTTTCAAAGCGATGAAGCTCCTCTATTTGCAGATGTTTGCCATCAAAACGTCCGAGCGTGGCCCTGCCGTTACTAGCTCCAATGTCAAATGCCAGAAGATCAAAGGTTTTCATAAATCCTCCTTTTGTCAGCGACGTAAATCAAGTGCTTTGCTTTCGTATTGCCTAACCGTGTTGAACCATTCCGGACCTTGCACGTCGCGTGTTAAGCAGTAATAATCCCATATCGCGCCTAAGGGTAGATTTTTTCTTTCCTCCATAAGCGATAGTCTTAATGTATGATTACCTTCGATTTCTGCATCACGTATTGCGGATATCGGCGCAAGAGCGGCTGACAGAAGAGCTTTTCTTGCATTTCGCATACCTATTACCCAAGCCGCTATGCGGTTTATTGAAGCGTCAAAATAGTCGAGTCCTATGTATACTCGGTTCTCGAAATTATTGAATATAATTTCATCCATGATTTGCTGCAGTTCATCTCCATATGTGACCACATGGTCGCTGTCCCAGCGTATTCCTCGGCTTACATGTAAAAGGAGTTTGTCCATAAATAAAAGCAAGGGGCTTATTTTTGATGAGATTGTTTCAGTAGGGTGAAAATGTCCTGCGTCAAGGCAATAGAGCTTGTTTCTTGAAAGTGCGTAGCATAAAGCGAATTCATGGCTGACAACGGTATAACTCTCTATTCCCACCCCGAAAAGCTTGCTCTCAATGGCGCAAGGGACAAGCTTTTCATCGATCTTTTCAGAAAAGATCGAATCAAGGGATTTTGTCATATATTCACGGCGAATGACGCTATCGGCGCAATTATCCTTATATCCGTCCGGCATCCAGTAGTTGACCACACAGGGCTCACCCAGCCGTTTTGCAAATCCAAGTCCGATTTCACGACAGCGTTTTCCGTGTTCTATCCAAAATCGGCGTGTGTCCTCATCAAAACTTGATAACGAAAAATTACCGTCCATCTTTGGATGTGAAAAGAAAGTAGGATTAAAATCAAGACTTAATTTCTGCTGTTTTGCCCAATCGATCCAACCGCTGAATTCATCGACGGTATATGAGTCTCGATCAATTTTCTTACCGTTTTTTTCGGCATAGCAAGCGTGAAGATTAAGCTTAGTTCTTCCCGGAATAAGCTTTCTTGCAAGGTCTATGTCTTTGCGAAGCTCATCCGGCGTGCGCGCTCTGCCGGGATAATTGCCAGTAACGGCAATGCCTCCTGTAAGCGTGTCAGCACCCTCAAAGCCCACTACATCATCTCCCTGCCAGCAATGCATCGACAAGGCTATTTTATCCGCGTGTTCAATGGCTTTTTCAACATCGACACCTGCGCGCTCATACTGCTCTTTACCATACTC
>Ga0209616_1000191_pt1 | contig 18850 bp, 12 predicted proteins | sample FlocCalmetaG_FD_184153 | JGI IMG/M metagenome (GOLD analysis project Ga0209616, IMG submission 184153) | Freshwater bacterial and archeal communities from Indian Creek, Illinois, USA - Floc-Cal metaG (SPAdes) (version 2) | ecosystem: Environmental > Aquatic > Freshwater > Unclassified ...
TTTTTGGGCTTGATAGATAGATCTGAAGGGCATTTTGCTGTTTTGCGGATATGCTCATTATAATATGAATTTTACTAACCATAAAAGTCACAAAACGAGGAGGAAATTTCATGAGACTTGATAAATACCTTAAAGTTTCCAGAATAATAAAAAGAAGAACGGTGGCTAACGAGGCCTGCAGTCAAGGCAGAGTTTCCATAAATGGAAAAGCTGCTAAACCCGGATCTGAGGTAAACATAAACGATATAATTGCAATCAGATTTGGAGAAAATTTAAAAAAATACGAAATAATCGAAGTTTCGGAACATGCCGCAAAAAAGGATGCGGCAGGCATGTACAGGGAGGCGTAACGATCATACCCTTGTTGTGATCAAATTTTAGTATAAATAAAAAAGGGAAATTTAGATTCATGTAGAATTAATATTATACTGCAATTTTATACTTTTAAAGACATTCGCAAAATAGTTAGAGGTGGATAAGCTGTGAAAAAGAGTAAAATCGTTATGAAAAAAAGGCTTAAAGTAGCGTTAGTGTTATTTTTGCTTGGATATTTCGGTTTTATTCTTTTAGAGCAGGAGTTAAGACTATATGAGCAACGAGTCGAAATAGAGCAATTGGTAACTGAAATAGAAGCCGTTGAGAAGCAAAATGCTGAAATAGAGAGGATGATCGAATTTACAGACACTCTCGAATTTATCGAAAGGTCAGCCAGAGAGCTTTTCGGATGGGTTAAAGAAGGCGAGATAAAGTTTATCGAAAAAGAAACAGAAAACCGTTGACTTAAGTAAGTGCCTATTGTATAATCATATTTGCCGCCGATAAACCGGTAAAATGACCGACATATCGCGGGGTGGAGCAGTACGGTAGCTCGTCGGGCTCATAACCCGAAGGTCATAGGTTCAAATCCTATCCCCGCAACCATCATCCTAAGCTTGGCGGCGTAGCTCAGTTGGTTAGAGCATTCGGTTCATACCCGAAGTGTCGGCGGTTCAAATCCGTTCGCCGCTACCACAAGTAAATATTAGGGCGCATAGCTCAGCTGGGAGAGCACCTGCCTTACAAGCAGGGGGTCGTAGGTTCGAGCCCTACTGTGCCCACCAGTAATATCAAGGAAAACTGTCCTTGATATTTTTTTTGAGCAGACGCAGACAGGGGGACGGTTCTTTTGTCTTGACAACATCGCCTTCCGTTGATAAACTACACCGTAGGTGATAAAGAATGCCAAGACAACTAAGAATCAAATGCAAAAGCGGTTACTATCATATTATGCTTCGTGGGAACGAGCGAAAGAATGTTTTTAATGACGACGACGATAAACAGCAATTCATAGAAGTATTATAATGCTGATAAAACATGGTTTGAAGGCGGATGAAGAAAATACGTGACGAACAGAATTGTTGATAAAGGAGTTCAGAGTAAAAACCAACTTGCCAACCAAAAAGATTGCCGGCATTGTCGGTTAAATAAGGATAAAGTACATAAAATCTTAAAAGGTCAGACAGGAGAACCGTCACTGTGTCTTTGGTTAAAACAAGAATTGACACATTAAAAAGAAAGTGATAAGTTATACTTACGATATAGTATATTAAGAGTATAAAGGTGGTGTTTATAATGTTCATTGGCAGAGAACGTGAACTTGACAGGCTTGAGAAAATGTACCGGAGCGATAAATTTGAATGCGCAATTATTTATGGTCGCAGACGTGTAGGGAAAACTACGTTAATTAACGAGTTTAGTAAAGGCAAAAAAACTATCTTCTATGTTGGACTTGAATCAAATGTAAATGCAAATTTAGAAGGTTTTTCAAAGGCTATTTTTTCTTATACGATGCCGGAAGCTACGATTTATCCGATATTTAAAAGCTTTGATGAATCTTTCGAATATATTGCGACAACAATAAAAGATGAACGGCTTATTTTGGTTATTGATGAATATCCGTACATTGCCGGATCAGATAAATCCTTATCATCTGTGCTTCAAAAGCACATCGATTATACATTCAAGAATACAAAGCTGTTTATTATTCTCTGCGGATCATCAATGAGCTTTATGGAGTATCAGGTATTAGGGTATAAAAGTCCGTTATATGGTAGGAGGACGGCTCAATTTAAAATTTTGCCTTTTACCTATTATGAATCCGCCGGATTTAATCCACACTATAAGAATGAAGATAATGCAATGGTATATGGTATGACGGGTGGTGTTCCGCTTTATATTGAGAAAGTCAGCTCAAATACGAGCATAGAGCAAAATATTAAGGATAATTTTCTTGACAAAAACTCATTTCTCTTTGAAGAACCATCTAATTTATTGAAACAGGAATTGCGTGAACCGCAAACTTATAATGCCATTATTACGGCCGTTGCAAACGGCGCTTCGAGATTGAATGAGATTGCTACAAAAACCGGACTTGAAACAGGGGTGTGTTCAAAATATCTGTCAGTGTTAATTAGCTTAGGTATTATAAAGAAAGATAGTCCGGTGACAGAAAAGAGCGCTAAGAAAACCATTTACTTGATAGGCGATAAGCTGTTTAATTTCTGGTACAGGTTTGTGCCTGGAAATATGGCGAGCATAATGTCTGGAAGAATCGAGAGTGCGTACAACAAAGGTATAAAGCCTTATCTTTCAGAGTATATGGGACGGGTGTTTGAAGATATGTGCAAGGATTACCTTTTATTTTGGTGTAAGGATTTGCCGATTGACATAGGAGCAATCGGTCAATGGTGGGGTAATGATCCGGTAGAAAAAAGACAAGTGCAAATAGATATTGTTGTTGCATCGTCTGATGGGAAAAGCGCTATTTTTGGAGAATGCAGATATAAAAATGATTTGATGGACAACAGCGTTCTTGATGAATTGATTTATGAGTCAAAACTGATAGGAGGGTTGGAGGATAGATACTATTATTTGTTTTCGAAAACTGGATTTACAGATAGACTAAAAGCCAGAGCTGTAGAAAATGGTGTGAAACTGGTTGTGCTGGATGATTTATATAATCCCCAGACAAGGGGACAGGGACTTGTCTGGTCTGAATGAAATATGATATGAACTCTCAGAGGGTGGTAAGGTATGCCAATACAAGCACAAAAAAAGAGCAAAACAGGGATTTATTATGCTATACTAAGAGGAATTAAGCGTCAAACAATATTTGAAGATGACTAGGATTGTACCATGTTTTATTGAAGAATTACTGAAGAGTTATGGGAAATAGGGATTATTTTCATCAGAAAAACACACAGCAAAGAAATGTTTGTAAAAAGCATGGATACAGTTACTGATGATGGTTGTTTGGATTATTAAGGAAGTCATCGAATCGTGGATGAAGAGATAATTAGACTGATTGAAGATAAATAAAGAGTAAACAAAGTTTTTTTCTTCTATTGAAAAGAAAAGAATGGGATATGATACTGAGAAATTTAGAGGTAGTAAACGGTGTAAGTATACGGCAGCTTATGAGAGTAACAGGGGAAAGCAAGTTTATGATTGAAAAGGCTTAACAGACAAGTCCCTGTCCCCTTGTCTGATGGAAGGAGAAGTGGTACGCAGTGGCTCGAAAAACAAAAGAGCAAATCAGCTATAATATGAACCGTGTGCAGAACAGAGACACAGCGCTTGAGAATACTTTACGTGATGAACTTATCCGTCGCGGACTTGTGACTTTCACACGCAACGATAAATCCGTATTTGGTAAGCCCGATTTTGTCTTTGTGATAAGGAAAATTGCCATATTCTGCGACAGTGAATTCTGGCACGGATATGACTGGGAACACGTAAAAAATGAAATCAAGAGCAATCGTGACTTCTGGATTCCAAAAATCGAAAAAAACGTTGAGCGCGATATAATGGTCAACGAACGCTTGGTTGCGGACGGATGGACTGTTCTGCGGTTTTGGGGCAAGCAAATTGAAAGTGACGTTTCTTTCTGCGTTGATGAGGTTGAAGCGGTTTTGAGAAGACCTCCCAAAATAACTTTTCGAACGATTGACCTTTGCGCAGGTATCGGAGGTATTCGTCGGGGTTTTGAAAGAGCAGGCGGCTTTGTAAATGTATTGTCGGCAGAAATAGATAAATGTGCCTGTATGACCTATGAGCATTTGTATGGAGAAAATCCGTACAATGACCTAACCACCGAGGAATTCAAGCAAATCGCCGAAGCAACGCCGTATGACATACTACTCGCCGGTTTCCCATGCCAAACATTTAGCAGGGTCGGACTCGAAGAGGGATTTGAGAACGAAGAGAAAGGACAGATATTTTTCCACATAGCAAAGATTATTTGTCGAACCCGTCCGAGCGCCTTTTTTCTGGAAAATGTCGATCGTTTGATTACTCACGATAAGAGCGCAACTTTCCGGCGGATTATTGATATGCTTGAAAATGAATTGAAGTATAAGGTTATCGGTGTGACGGCGACGGAGGGAAAAGGATTAACTTATACACCAAAGAGCTTTATTCGGAATTCAAGGGATTTCGGCGTTCCACAAAATCGACCGAGAACATATATTATAGGTTTCGATCGAGAAAGGTTCAGACCGGAACGCCTTGAGAGGCTGCCGACCGAACTTCCGACAGGACGCGCCGAAAGGCTTTATAACGACTTGAATGCTGTTCTGGAAAGCAATGTCGAGTCGAGATATTATATGGCTTCGGGCTACCTTGATACGTTGGTAAAACATCGGGAGCGGCAGGAAGGCAGGGGCTACGGATTTGGCTACAGGGTTGTTAACGAAACTGGCATAGCCTGTCCCGTTGCAAATACGCTGCTTGCGACGGGCGGTTCGGGCAAAGAGCGGAATCTAATCTATGACCCGCGTGACGGCATTGCAGGAACTATGGTTAAGACCAAAAAGACCCCACTGAACGATAGGGGGATCCGCGTGATGACGCCAACGGAGTGGGGCAGACTTCAGGGTTTTGTAAATTACGCGTTCGTAAACGATAAAGGAGAGGATACATTCTCGTTTCCGGAACATATGCCTGATGCGCAGAAATATAAACAGTTCGGAAATTCGGTGACCATACCCGCCATAGAGGAGATGGCGCGCTTTATCCTGAGATGTTTCGACATTCTCACTTAAAACGGATAAAAATACGGAGGTGAATTCGCTATGACTGACCAAAACATGCTGATCCGCCTGACCGAGAAGTGCGACATATATTTCGAGGGTTCGCTCATTTCCAAAGAGCGCATCGTGGAGAAGTATGCCGATTTCTTTGCATCATCTCTGGGCGGCGGACAACGTTCCGTCAGCATAGCGTTACATACCGGCTCCGTTTGTTTTGATATTGTTGCGGTTATTACTGCGGTTTTGGGGTGTATATCCCTCGACCAAACGAACGCAGATGAGATTATCGCCTCACTAAATCCGGGTGATATGGTTATTTACAAAAACGAACGTTATAAATGGCTCGGCGTTGAAAAAATGAACGGAAATCAATGTATGAAACTACAACAGGATGCTTGTGGGAGGAACGGTCCCACTACGTTTTGGGTTTTGTTTGAAAAAAACAAGGGATTGATGAGACCGTATCTGGGTGAATCCGAAATTACCGACGGAAGAGGGATAAAGAAAGCTAAAAGCGACAGATCTGACTTCATTTCATTCGTTTTTGGGACTTCAAAAGATGAAGTTCCGAGTGTTACAGGTGTTTCGGCGGTTATAGTAACCGAGCGAGATACCTTTAAACGCATTTCCGAGGGGCTGAAAATCAAATATGGCAACGAAAAAAGTATAGGCTTGCTTGAAATTGTAACCGCATCCTATTTTACTGACAGCGGTGAGGAATACCAATTCGGTAACAATCCTGCAAAAACAGAGCCGGTTTTAAAGATCACCGGCAAGGTATCGACCGCTCGTGATCTGGTGCTTGATAAACGCGGCAATCCAGCAGTAGGCCTCATGGTTATCGGGACAAACGCCGTGTCAAAAGGTGGCAGCGAGTTGCAGGATTTGCTCAGTCGAAAGTCGTTGAAGTTCGCTCATGTTGCTGCAGATATGGATTTTGAAGGTGCGGAGAACATTATAGACACACAGCCCGATGCCGCAGTATTCGCCTGCACTAAGGAGTTCCTACTAAATAATTCTCGTCCTGTACAGGAGCGAAATCCATTAACCGCCGAACTTGACAGGCAGGTCGGCAACATTGTGAACAACACCGTAACAATAATCAATGTCGACGGTAGTTGTTCTTGGGAAGAAATGAAAAAAGCCAGAGAAGAGCTGTACATTATTAAGCGGTCGGATTGGAACGAGGACAGGAAGACTGATTTCATCGTCAATGCTTACTCGCTTCTGAATCTGTTATCGACCGCCGTATTTCCGTTATGCGCATTGGAAGCCGCGGTGTCCGGCCGCAAGCTTAATATAGGCGTGGTTTCTCCTGCGAGTAGAATATCGGAGTTGTGGGAATCGGCGCAGTCAGCCGGCTCGATGGAATACCACTGTGCTTATGTAGTCGATCTTATAGAGCGGCTTTATAAAATGTCGTCCTTGAAATGTACAAAATACGATGCTCTTGTCGAACAACTGATATCAAGCGATTATCGGCGAGTAGTCGTAATTGTTCCGAAAGCGTACTACATCGATATTCTTGCAAGCGATAAGCGTATCGCCGGTAGTGGCGCAACCATAATGACGGCTAATCGTTTTGACGCAACTCGTGTTTATGACGAAGTAATAGCCGTCGGAGATATATTCGGCAAGCGTTTTGACCCGTTAAGATGCAGAGCGGCCAAGCATATTGTCGTTCTTTTGTATGAATACGAAGCCCATATGTTCAGGCATAAATGCAAAATGGCAAAGAAGTTTGAAAAAAAACTGAATATTCGCGGGCGGGTTATCGATGTTGAGGTAAGCAACGAAGATATTGATGTTCTTAAAGAAACATCTAAGACAGATATGGATGCTTACTTTGAAGCGGCAACTGAGTTGGATCGTTACATCGACGGCATAAGCGTTTTCGACATTAGGAAATTTGCAGCTGGTGCGTCGGCATCGGCCGGCAATGCTCCGATCTCGGAAGTATGTACCGTCGGTCGGTTTACAAGCGGAGAACAAATTCTTTTTTCAAAATATTACAACGCCGTTGTTTTCGACTATAGGCAAAGGACGGTTACTGAAACAGAACCTGAAATGCTGTTAAGCGGTGACATTTTGATTTTCGCAAAGCGCGACGATTATACCCGCAACATGGTGGATTATATTTACGAGGGGCTGCAGTTAGGCAAGAGATTGAGCAATGAAGTGTTGGACGCCACAGAAAAGGTTTTTTACTGGAAAGAGGCATTGCGTGAGTATATGAATGTAAATGGGCTTTCTTATCGAGATATTGCCGCAGGACTCCGGAAATTCGGCAGTTCGTTGCAAGAAGCATCTGTTAGACAATGGCTGATTGAAGAAAGCCACATTGTGGGACCGCGTGATGAAAGGACTCTGGAGCAGATAGGCAACCTTACGAGAGATCCGTATCTGATGAACGACGCCCACGCTTATTTCGAATCCTGTCGAATTGTGAGGAGACAACGCAAAGAAATACTCGGACTTATCGGCAAAGCCATAACGGACAGGCTCGGTGGTCATATGCCTCCGAAAGGCAGTTTGCTTGAAATCGTATATGAAAATGTTGAGAATCTTTCGGAATCGCTTGAACTCGAAAGCGTTACCATGCTCGATGAGTCGATTTGTGTTCCGATTAATCTCATCAATAAACCATTAACCGATGCGGAGGCAACCATATGAACAACAGAGAAATCAGGGAACGGTTGATTGCCGCCCGTGGCGAATATATAAATCTGATAAAAGCCGAATTGCTCGGACCCGGTTCTGAGTTTTCCGTGCCGGATGCCGAACACGAATTGATATCCAGCACGCCGTTAAGTCGTTATTCTGTCGGTATCCTTTATCCGCAAGGGAACTTAGTAAATCAGGACAGTGATGAAACCGTACCGATAAATGAAAGTGACGGTGTGACCGATGAAACCATCGAAGTCGATGCAGAAAAACTTCTCGCAACTCAAGGAGAAGCTTCTGAACAACCTCATCCATCGAGCAAGAACTATGAATTTGACGAAACCGCTGACGAGAATTTGGACGAGGAAATCGGATTGGCGTCGCAGTATATGCCTTCGTCTATTGGTATGACCTTTCTCGTCAAAGGAGATACGACTACCGTGCATGGGGGTGTGTCATTTGCTACATACCGCAATGCAAAAATTCCCGATTGTATCGTGCCTTATACGCCCGATGACCCCGGTAACTATACCGTGCCGCCCAAATTGGCGCACATTATGTCATATGATAAAGAGATAAAAGCTCTCAGAATGATGTCTCCCGTAAAAATGAAAGATGTAAAGGAAATTTTCGAGAAGGACACAATTCCTGAAAACGAGCATTTTATCTTGAAACAGGCGGCATATCGTTTCGGGGATTTTTATAGAAACGGCTATGTCCGTATCCCACATAAAGCGTCGTTCACTCTTGATTTTTCTTATGAAGACTACATCGATGCCAACAGAGATATCGATGGCACCACAGCTAAAGTTACCGCGCTTAGAACGAAGATTTCGGACGAAATTTGGTCGGTAACCGTAATGCTTGTAAACGATGTTAAGGAAGCATCCGCTAAAGCGCACCACTGCATATTTCAACCTGTTATGAGGATTTCCACAGATGAGAACGGTTTTCGGTTTGTAGAAAACAACCCGAACCCGGACTTTTCGGTAATGGATGAAGAGGAGCAATCACTCGAACTGCTTTACAGAAAAAAGAAGATATATGCTACCGGTCTCGGCGTGTCCGTTGATTGGGATATCGATGCCATAGGGGATGGCAGCGTTTGGAGCGATTTCTTTCCCGAAGCGGAAGTGCCTCCTATGAGTTTTGACCTGCCGGAAAACACCTCAGTGTCGGCATCGGATTTATCAATGAAACGTCTGTCTGATTTGGACGATTCGGATAAACCTCAAAAACTCTCAACACTTACCGATCTCGTAGATTTGTATAAAGCTTGGGCGGATGACTTGAAAGATACGGCGAGAAGTCTCGACACGCGCTATCAATCCGCGGCAGTGAAAAACATAGTCGAATGCAAACGAGCATACGAGAGAATGTATTCCGGGATTGAAACACTACGCAACAACGAAATCGCATATTCGGCGTTTTTGCTCGCCAACAGAGCGATGTTTATGCAGAGGGTGCATTTACGCGTGCAGCAACAAACATCCGATATTGACCGTTATCCCGGCGATGAAACCATAACCGAGTTGCTTCAAAATATGGAATATCGACAAGCGGATGACGGTGATTGCAAATGGCGTCCTTTCCAAATGGCTTTTCTGCTGATGGACATTAACTCCATTGTTTACGACGATGAACCGGAACGCAATATCGTTGATTTGATATGGTTTCCGACCGGCGGAGGTAAGACCGAGGCGTACCTGGGGTTGACTGCTTTTACGATATTCTATCGAAAATTAGTTCACCCTACAAATTCCGGCGGAACCACGGTAATAATGCGCTATACGCTTAGGTTGCTCGCGGCACAACAATTTACCCGCGCAGCTACATTGATTTGTGCCTGTGAATATATCCGACAAGACTGCGAAGTGAAGCGGCATAGATATCCAACATATAAACTTGGCCATGAACCGATTACCATAGGCTTATGGATTGGCGGCTCTCATATTCCAAATAAGAACGATGATGCGAAGTTCCATCTGAATAAGCTTCTCGACGTCCGAGAACATTATTATGTCAGGAGTGAGAAAGACAGGCATAATAAGTTTCAGTTGCTTAAGTGCCCTTGGTGCGGCATAAAACTCGTAAAAGATGAAAAGAACAAACAACTTGTCGGGAAATGGGGTTATGCGATGAGAGGCAAACATTTTTATATGTTTTGCCCGCAGGAGGATTGCGATTTTACGAGACGACTGCCCATACAGATAATCGATGAGGAGCTGTACGATAATCCCCCGACTTTACTTTTTGGAACGGTGGATAAATTCGCTATGATGCCGTGGGATGGTCGTGTCGGGTCTTTTTTTGGTGTCGGAAGCGGAAATCGGTCGCCTGAACTGATAATACAGGACGAATTGCATCTCATATCAGGAGCTCTTGGAACGATGGTCGGTTTATATGAAACCGCCGTCGATGCGCTATGCGGACAAAAAAACATAGCGCCTAAAATCATTGCGTCGACGGCAACCATACGCCGCGCAAAAGAACAATGTTCGGTTCTGTATAACCGTGAGGTTGTACAGTTTCCGGCACCGGGATTGGATGCCGGTGATTCGTTCTTTGCCCGTGAAGCCAAGATATCTTATGAGGTCGGTATTTACGGGCGCAAATATGTCGGGATAATGCCGTCCGGCAAAACGAAAGCGATGACCCAAATCCGTGTTATGGCTGCATTGCTTCAAAAGATTTATACTATGCCTTTATCGGACGAGGTAAAGGATAAACTGTGGACGTTGACAGTTTATTTCAATAGTCTTAAAGACCTGGGCAAGGCTTCAACTCTTGTGGACGATGACATTAAAGACTTCATTATCAGAACCGCTAATAGGATGTTTACATCCAGAAGGCTTATTGTAGGATCGGATGAATTGACGAGCCGTGTTACCACGACTGAGCTGAATGAGACGTTGGATAAATTGGAGAAACTTGAGTATTCCAAAAAAAATATGGACGAAAATAGGTATGCATCCAATGTCCTGCTCGCAACAAATATGATTTCCGTAGGTATAGATGTAGCCCGTTTGAATGTGATGCTTATGGTAGGGCAGCCGAAACTGACAAGCGAATATATTCAGGCGTCAAGTCGGATCGGGCGCTTCTTCCCCGGTGTTGCTTTTGTTCAATATGATGCCACAAAGAGCCGCGACCGATCTCATTATGAGAAGTTCAAGGCTTACCACGAATCGTTCTATCGTTTTGTCGAACCGACAGGCGCAACTCCCTTTTCAAAGCCTGCTCGTGAACGAGCTTTACATGCAGTTTTAACCGCAATGATAAGGCAGCGGACAGGACTGTGCGAAGACGAAGATGCTATTAAATTCGACAAAGAATACTTTGCCGATGTCATAACGGAAACCAAGAGCTTCATCATTAACCGTATTCAAAGCATCAACAGCCGTGCCGGCAATGGTATGAAAGATGACAGTGCGGATGTTCATGCGGAGATGGATCTGTTCTTTGACGAATGGCAAAAGGCGGTTGACGACTGTAACAACGCCGGAGATTCACCGTTACCCTACTACTTTGGCAGACGATTCATGGTCGCACCGCCGGCTGCGGGGTTGAAGCGGTTATTAAAGCAGTATAACTCTGTCGGAAGTGATGTCGCGTTTGAAACACTGACATCAATGAGAAATGTTGATTCGCAGGTCAACGGTGAGATTGTTATATGGGAGAGTTGATCAATGACAAAGCAGATAAAACAAAAGATGGACCTAAATCGGGTAACACATTCCGTCAGAGCGGCACAAGCTGTTTTGCAATACGGTATCGGCGCTATGGTCGATTTTCCCGATCAGACACTAATGACAGCCGCACCCGAATATTGGAGCGAATCGACTAAAATTTATGACGACCGTTTCGCAAGGGCTCTCAAGGTGGAATATTTCGCCGTCCCAACCAAAATAGCTTATGCACGTTTTCCGGAATGGTATTTCTGCCCTAAATGCCGAATTTTACAGCCGATTTCGAAATGGGGGGCGGATTTCAGAAGGAAAGCCAAAGGCAAAAAGCTCGAAACCGATGAGCATATGGTAAAGCATATGCAGTGCTTGGATTGCAAACAGGATTTGGTGGTAGCCCGTATCGTTACGGTATGCGAACGCGGTCATATCAACGATTTTCCGTGGGTGAAGTGGGTTCATGTACAAAGCAAGAAACCTATATGTGGTATCCCATCACTAAAGTTTAAGACCGGTACGTCCAGCACGGAGAGCTTAAAGGGATTGAGCATCGTTTGTTCCTGCGGTGCGTTTGCTACGCTCGACGGTGCATTTGATAAAGATATCTTTGAAAAACTATACAAAGACTCTGATAACCGGGGTTTTCAATGTGAGGGTAACCATCCACATAAGCACCTCAAAGAGGAATGTTCCTATTATCCGCGCACGGTTCAGCGCGGCTCATCATCGGTGTATTTCCCCGTTATATACAGTTCGCTGGTTATTCCCCCGTATGCGGACAAGCTGAACGGCAGAATTGAGAAGAGTAAGGCTTTTGCCGACTGTATAACAATAATCGAAGACGAAGAATCTGAGAACAGACTTGACACAATCAAGACGCGTCTTTCCAAGTGGGTCGAAAAAATAGCTTTGGAAATTGGTGCGGCAAAAACCGATATCGAACGAATACTTGTGCGAAAATGGCTTGATTCCAGGGACTCCGAGGTTGATGTCACAAGTGTGGAATATCGTGCAGAGGAGTATGAAGCTCTTAATGGCGAGATATCCGCTCCGTCAGGCATTTTAGGTGACTTTTCACGTGAAGGATTATCAGGGAGCGAATTTCAAATCTCACATATTAATTCAGTGTCTCTTGTAGATAAGGTTAGAGTCGTAAATGCGCTCATTGGATTTTCACGCATTAATCCCGTTATAGGCAAAAATGATACCGGATTCGTTCATATAAAAGAACCCGAAACACGCTGGTATCCTGCCTATGAGGTTCGTGGTGAGGGGATATTCATAGAGTTTAATCATGCCGATATTGACGCTTGGATTTCAGCCAATCCGCAGGTTGCGGAGCGGACAAACAGAATAAATGATAACTACGCCAATTCGTTCATCGGCCAAAATCATCCTCGCGTGATAACACCGAAGTTTGTTCTGCTACACACGTTGTCGCACCTTTTGATAAAACAATTAAGTTTCGAGTGTGGGTACAGCATCGCCTCGTTGAGTGAGCGTATTTATTGCGCAGAGGAAGCCGAGGGAAAACGTATGGCAGGGATATTTATATACACAGCGAGCGGCGACTCTGAAGGGACACTCGGTGGACTTGTACGCCAAGGCAGACCTGACGCTCTACCGCGTATTTTTAGGAAAGCAATATTGAACGCGCGAACATGTTCCAATGATCCCGTATGTATTCTTAGTCACGGTCAGGGGCGCGAATCTCTTAATCTTGCAGCTTGTTACGCCTGCGGTCTTCTTCCGGAGACTTGTTGCGAAGAGCGCAATGGATTTCTTGACCGAGGGCTCATCATCGGGACGTTTGAGGAAAAAGGTATCGGATTCTGGCGAGAATTATTGTAACAACCATTCACAGACATGGGGACGGTTCTTTTGTCTTGACAACAACGCTTTGAATTGACAAACTATAGAATGGGTCATCTATTTCATAAGATCGTAGACGAAGTTGCGGCGAGAGAACTTTTTCAAATAATGCTGATAGTACACGGGTTGAAGGCAAATGAAAAAAACACGCGACGAACGGAATTGTTGATAAAGGAGTTCAGAGCAAAAACCAACCTGCCAATCAGAAAGATTGCCGTTATTGTCGGCTTAAACAAGGATAAAGCGCATAAAATCTTGAAAGACTAGACAGGAGAACCGTCACCTTGTCTTTGTTAAACAAACAATAATTTCAAATGAGCTTTCAAAACGAGCACATATTTCAGCCATTTAGGCACAATAATTCTCGTCGATATTATATTGCCGGAGTTTTTCATGCCAAGCAAAGTGATCTGGCGATAATAAAGTAATGCCAGAAGAACAGGAAGTCGAGACGGTGGGTCAAATAACCTAATATTTTTTTCGGCACCTTTGTACTGAATTATTGACTTTTGGGCTAATTTAAGCCACAAGCGCTTAAGTGCATATGAAGGCTCAGTTTTACCTAGATCTTCATTGCATATGCCGCTTTCATTTAACTCTTTTACAGGAAGATATATTCTTCCAGCTTTAAAATCGGATGCAATATCCCTTAATATATTTGTAAGCTGCATTGCCTTACCTAGATTTACAGAAGTTTGTTGAAGTTCTGGTGTTACATATCTTGAAAGTACCGGCAAAATCATAAGGCCGACAGTTCCGGCTACATAATAACAGTATTCATCAAGTGCTTCAAGCGTAACAGGCTGTGTGAAATTTACATCTCGGCGCTGACCTTCGATCATTTCGAAAAATGGTTTAATGTCAATAGTGAAAGTGTCAAATGACCAGCGGAGTAATCTCCAAAGCGGTTCTTCTGGAGTATAACCTGTTCTGAATTGCTCCAGCTTTTCTTCCATGATATCCAATATCAGAGGGTTGTTGTGAACATCAACAGCATCGTCCGCAATACGGCAAAAAGCGTATATCGCAAAAATAGCCGCTGCTTGAGGTTTTGGAAGCAAACGAAAAGAATTATAGAAGCTGCTTGAGTGTTCTTTTATTAAGTTTTCACACCACGACAGATCTGTTTGAAGTCTATCCGGTAAAGTGAAAACTTCATTGTTTTTTCCGGGCTTTTGTCTAGAATATGATCTCTGCTTCAGTAGTTTCATTTTAGTTTTTTTCGTCATTAAGGATTTCGCTGACTGCAAGCTCAGCCGATGTAAGAACGATTGGGACGCCTGCGCCGGGATGAATACTGCTCCCGGCAAAATATAGGTTTTTATAGCGTATTGCTTTAGGCTGAGGCCTAAAATTATTCGACTGAAAAAGAGTGGGTCGAAGCCCAAATGTGGCGCCGAATGAAACGTTAAAATTCTCACTAAAATCAAGCGGAGTGAATAGTTTCTCTGTAACTATGTGATTCTCAAAATCAGCTAGAGGTTTAATTCTGCGTATTTTTTCGAAAATTTTAAGACGGAAGCTGTCAATGAGAGATTTATTGTTCCAATTGATGCTTGATCCTTCTTTAAGGTTCGGTACCGGTGCTAAAACATATATGCCCAGCTGGCCTGGCGGTGCAAGACTTTCATCTTCAATAGCTGGAGCATAAACATAAATTGATGGATCTGATGGAATACTGCCGTTAAAAATTTCGTTTATATTGTTTGAAAAATCCTTGGCGAAAGCGAGGTTGTGTACATTTAGTCCGGGAAATGACCGTTTATTCAATCCTATGTAAAGCATGAAGCATGAGCACGCATATTCGTAAGCGTTAATATTTTGTTTTTTATATCTGCCATGCTGAAAGCTTTCAGGCAGTAGTTCTTTTATAGCATACATAAAATCGGCGGTATTTAGTACAATATCTCCTGAAATGAGATTATCGTTAACTTCAATGCCTGAAACTTTATGTCCGTCTAAAACTATCTTTCTTACAGGCGAATTTAAATGTATTTTACCGCCCAGTTCGATGAAGAGTCTTTCTAACGCCTTTACATAAGAGCGCATTCCGCCTTTCATGAACCAAACGCCATAAATAAGCTCTATCATTGGTATTATTGTGTATATGGAAGGCCCGTTGAAAGGGGAAATTCCTATGTACATGGTTTGAAAGCTTAACAGTTCCCGTAGTTTTTCGTTTTTTACGAATTTAGAGATCATAGAGTATGCATTGTTGAATGTCTTTAGTTTAAATGCTGCGGCGATTGTTGACGGGTTTAGAAGATCGCCGGCATTGTTGAATGTTTTTGTTATGAAAAAGTCTTTTGCCACTAAATAACGCTTATATATTTCTGCAAGATATGCAAGATATCCTTGTGTATCCTGTTCGCTAATCTTTTCGAGCTCCTTGACTAAGCCGGACAACTCGGAAGTAGCTTCGTGAACTGAGCCATCATTGAAATAAACTTTATAGATTGGATCGAGCTTAGTTATTTGGAAGTAATCATCAGGATTGCGTCCGCAATATTCAAAAACACTTTTATATACATGAGGCATCATTAAAATGGTCGGACCTAAGTCGAAACTAAAGCCATCAAGCTCAATTAGCCCCATCAGTCCTCCATTTGATGAATTTTTTTCGAATATCTCAACGTCATAGCCGCTATATTGAAGTCTTATTGCACTGGCTAAACCTGCAACTCCTCCACCTACGACCAAAACTTTTTTTCTTAACATAAAAAGATACCCCCTTATAAAGTTTATTCAGGTGTTTTATCCGTTTTAAAGGTATTACTTGCTTTTTCTGACTTTCGCCTGAAAGTGCGATTACTTACCGGAGAGGTTCCGAACAGGATGCCTGAAGCATATGACGCTCGCTCCATCAATATCAGTTCCTCTGCAAGTTTAGTAGCATTTCTCAATGTAGTTTGATCTTGAATCTCAGGTATTATGTTGCCCGTGATTTTTCTGTAATAGTTGTAGTTTTTAAAAAGGCTGCCCTTAATTCTTTGGAAGGAAGATGGTTTTCTCAAGATGTTGAGGATATCGATTCGTAATTTTTCCAAAGATTCGTTTTCTTGAAAACCTTTGAGGGCAGCTATAAACCTGCCCAGTTCACGCGCTTGTTTATCATCGATTTCTTGGCAGAGAAATTTTAAGGTGTGCCAAATTTCAAAAAGATCGCTTAAGTTATGTAAGGTTTGTTGTTGAAGCCACACAAAAGACAGCATGCGTCTTCGCCAGTCCCACCATCTGATAGGGCTTTGAAGATCAAGTGCTGGTATAAGGAAAAAGCCATTTTGTTCAAGCAATGCTCCGAACACCCCGGGTGGCTTGCCTCGGCTTTGTTTTCGAAGTGTAGTGCGATAAACGCCGCATGAGGGGCTTCCGTCCATATATATGAATGCTTTTGTGCCCGCGCGCTTTAGAGTAGCTAAGCATTCATAAGATGCGGCAAGAATAACATCGGTTAAATCTTTGCCTCCGCGTGAGACGATTTTACCATTACCATGTAAGACTTCACGTCCGTTTTCGCCTGTCAGATGGATAGGATCTCGAGGTACTCCAAGACCGGCGCATACCTCCGGGCAAACGGGACACCACTTGTAATCCCATTTTTCACGGCTGATTTCATCAAGTAAATCAAGTTTACGACCGTTATAACGAACAGGTGAGCCAAAGCAGCAAGCACTGATACCGATTACGGGTTTATGTTCAAGAACGGCAGGGTTAGTCTCTGTCATTTAGATTTACTCCTTTTGATATGTTCGCATAAATAGAAAATTTTCGCTTATATCCATTATACGACATATATCTAATTTTTCCAAAAGTATTTCTTTCAGCCCATGGTCGGTCATGGACACCTCCAATAGACCATGCGATGCCGGTATACCCGTTAGGATCGCGGCCGTCTAATGCGTAGCTATCGTTTAAGTGAATTGAAATAATCAGGGCTGTTTCAGGTGAGCAAGTCCACTCGAGTATTTTTATGGAAATTAGTTATCGGAAGGTCATATAACCAGCTTGGAAGCTGTTTGTAAACCTTCGGTCTGAAGATATTAGCTCCACACTCTTGTTTTTCTGACGCTTTTAAGCAGGGTACAATATTATGTGAATCAGTCTCCTGCGCAGCGAAGTTTTTTTACCCCTGCGCGCACTAACTCTTCACGTTATTTTCTTATAATATTTAATGGTGAAAAGTCGGTAACTATTAGACATATGCTGTTGCAATTTACAACTGTTGTATGTTAAAATATAAACTGAGGTGATGAAATGATTGACCAAGAAAGTGATGTCCTTCGGGAATTCCTTCGGGTTCTCGTAAGGAACCTGGGTGTTCTGGAAAAGAGTGATGCCTCTTGCTGCGGCATTACGCTCACGCAATGCCACGCTATCGTCGAAATTGGCCGGGCAGAAAAAATATCGCTGATTGACCTTGCCGATTTGCTGGGTGTTGATAAAAGCACCATGAGCCGGACGGTAAACAATCTCGTTGAGGCGGATTTGGCCGTTCGGGAATTGGATGCTGAGAACAGACGATACGTTATTATCCAACTGACTGAAAACGGCGAGAACGTATTCCGAAGCATCGAGGAAAGCATGGAGAGCTATTACAAAAGCATCTTTGGTCCCATACCGGAGGACAAAAGAGGTCAGGTGCTGGAAAGTTTGCAACTCCTGACGGATGCGGTAAGAAGCAACAAATGCTGTTAAACGAAATCAGGGTGTAAACATCACGTTTATATTTATAAGGAGGTTATCATTATGGTGGAAGGCATTCGAGAAGAAATCAAGAAGCATTACGGCGGCATCGCCAAGCGAGTATCCGCAAACGCAAAAAGCTCCTGCTGTTGCGCTGGGGATTGCTGCGGCGACGTTGCCGATGACTCCGACCTGTATTCGGCGGAATATATCGTGGGGTTACCCGTGGAAGCAATAAATGCCTCGTTGGGTTGTGCAAATCCGATTGAGCTAGCAAACCTGCAAAAAGGCGAAACCGTGCTGGATTTGGGCAGCGGCGGCGGGATAGACGTGTTGATTTCCGCAAAGTTTGTGGGCGAAACTGGAAAAGTCTATGGCTTGGATATGACGGACGAAATGCTTGATTTGGCGAACCGTAACAAGGAAAAGAGCAGAGCAAAAAATGTTGAATTCATCAAAGGCTACATCGAGAATATCCCTCTGGCCGATGAATCCGTCGACGTCGTCATGTCCAACTGCGTTATAAACCTGACCGAAAGCAAGGAAGCTGCCCTCGCGGAAGCCTATCGGGTTCTCAAAAAGGGTGGTAGGCTGGCGATCGCGGATATCGTTGAATTAAAGCCCATACCCGATGAAGTGAGGCAAAATGTCGCCATGTGGGTTGGCTGTGTATCCGGCGCCCTAAGTGTCTCGGAATATGAGCGGATTCTTAAAAAGGTTGGCTTTACGGGCGTAGAGATTATCCCGGTCAACATCTATACAAAGGAAATTATCAAGGGCTTCGCGGAGGAAAATGATCTTGAGGATATCTATTCCAATCTGGATGAAGCTGCTCTGGACGGCGCTTTTGCTGGCGCTCACGTAAAAGCATATAAA
>Ga0209616_1000193_pt1 | contig 18820 bp, 16 predicted proteins | sample FlocCalmetaG_FD_184153 | JGI IMG/M metagenome (GOLD analysis project Ga0209616, IMG submission 184153) | Freshwater bacterial and archeal communities from Indian Creek, Illinois, USA - Floc-Cal metaG (SPAdes) (version 2) | ecosystem: Environmental > Aquatic > Freshwater > Unclassified ...
GGTTCAAGTATAGTTACAGAGAGTTATATCACAGGTGACGAGGTATCTGTACTTACTTTTACTGATGGAAAAACAATCATACCTATGATATCGGCAAAAGATCATAAAAGGGTTTATGACGGAAATATGGGACCGAATACCGGTGGAATGGGTGCATTTTCACCAAGCAGCGTATATAATCAAGCAATTGCTAATGAAGCTTTTGAAAAAATAATCGAACCGACTATAAAGGCAATGAATAATGAAGGAAGACTATTTTCAGGTGTCTTATATTTTGGATTGATGCTGACTTCGAACGGACCATATTTGCTCGAATACAACGCACGATTTGGAGATCCTGAAACTCAAGCGATATTGCCGCTTTTGAAAACCGATTTGTTGGATATATTTGATGCGATACTATCTCAGGATTTGGCAAGCATAAACTTAGAGTGGCAAGAAAAAGCCTCAGCTTGCGTAGTACTGGCTTCGGGTGGATACCCTGGAGAATACAAAACAGGATATGAAATATCTGGCCTTGATAATACCGGATTTGAGGAAGATGTTGTTATATTCCATTCAGGAACTAAAAAAACAGGTGACAAGTATTACACAAACGGAGGCAGGGTTATTGGAGTTACCGCTATGGATGACAATCTGGAAAAAGCTGTGACCAAGGCTTATAGAAACTTAGGGAAAATAAAATTTGAAGGCATGCATTGCAGAAAAGATATAGGAAAAGTATAATCTTATGATAGAATAAATAAGGAAAAAATTCGAGAGGAGATTTATGAGTGGTCAGAATTAATGAGAATTATGTAAAATTACAAGGGGCGTATTTATATTCGAAGATAGTGAAAAGAAGTACACAATTTGCAAAAGTTAATCCTAATGCTCAGATCATAAGCTACTGAAGAAGGAAGAGCGCAAATTTATTGAGAGATTAAGAAATATTCAAATTTGGGTTTGAGTTTAGTATTGGATTAAAGAATTGAGAACTTATTGTAATTAACGCAATAAGAGAAGCAGATTCGATTACATTCGAAGGGGGTTTAGTTTTGATCCAAATCAACGAAGTGAGCAAAATCTATCCTGAAAATAAAACGGTAGCGCTGAATAATCTATCACTACATATTGAGCGAGGGGACTTTGTATTTCTTGTAGGACCAAGCGGAGCCGGGAAAAGTACGCTTATAAAATTAATTTTTAGAGAGAATGATCCTACTGAAGGGAGTTTATACTTTCTCAATAGAAATATAGCTCGGATGAGAGCAGGTGAGCTTTTAAAGCATCGACGGCAGATAGGGATGGTTTTTCAGGATTTTAAGCTTTTAAAGCAAAAAACAGTCTTTGAAAATGTAGCATTTGCACTTGAAGTTATAGGGAAATCACCAAAACGAATACGTGATAAAGTGCCTGAAGCTCTTGACAAAGTAAATCTTTTAAATAAAGCCAACGCTTATCCTTCTCAACTGTCAGGCGGTGAGCAGCAACGTGTTGGAATTGCCAGAGCAATAGTAAAAGATCCACTGCTTATTATGGCTGATGAGCCGACAGGAAATCTTGATCGAGAAAATTCCGTCCAGATAATGAAGCTTTTTGAAAAAATCAATACAGCGGGCACGACTGTGATTATTGCTACTCATGCATGGGAATTAGTAAATTTGATGCAAAAAAGAGTTGTAGCACTTGTAGATGGCAAATTGGTGCGCGATCAGGAATGGGGGAGATACGAATGAGCATTTATTCTTTGGGTTATTCCATGCGTCAGGTTTTTGTTTCATTGCGCAGAAATCTGGGGCTTGCTCTGATAACGTCAGGTATGATAGCTATCTCTCTTATAGCGGTAGGGGGTTTTTTGCTTGTAGCTTTAAATCTTGAACAAGTTTTTCGCAATATTGAAACCACAATGGAAATAAGTGTCTTTTTAAGTGATGACGCGGATGTCGAAAAAATTCGTCAAAATCTTAATGACCACGCCGATGTGTTAAGCTATGTCTATGTTTCGAGAGATCAGGGCTTACAGGAATTCGGGGAAGCGATGGGAAATATTCAGATTCTTGCGGATTTGACCGGTGAAAATAACCCATTGCCCGATGTATTCAGGGTCAGGGCAAGACGTGCCGAGGCGGTTTCTGCTTTGGCATCGGAAATTCAAACATATCCCGGGGTCGAAATGGCAGATTATGGGCGAGAAACTTTAAATCGGCTAATTAGGGCTACTGAATGGGTTAGAATGTTTATTTTAGGGACGAGCGTTATTTTGGCTATTGGTGCGATATTTTTAATAGTTACTATAATCAGGATGTCAGTTATGGCCCGTCATGAAGAAATTAGCATAATGAAGTATTTAGGCGCCAGCAATTGGTTTGTCCGATTTCCATTTGTTTTAGGCGGTATGATCATAGGCTGGCTTGGCACAATAGTAGCTGTAAGCTTAATCGGAGTAGGATATTTTCGTATTGCGGAATCCTTGCAGACAGAAGCATTAGCTTTTTTTCTGCAACCAGTTCTTGATCCATCAAGCATTATTCCTATTTTTGTTAATATGATGCTTTTAGGAACTTTAGTGGGCGGTTTGGGAAGCTTCATTTCCGTGCGAAAATTTCTTAAAGTATAGCCATGATTAACATGTAACGGGGAGTGAATTAAGTAAGATATGAAACGATTTAATATAAAAGTTATATCATGTATTTTAGGAGCAGTACTTTTTATATTTGCCTTCCAGTCACCCGTAAAAAGTACTCTTGATGAAGCTCAGGAGGATGTTGAGCGAACAAAAACTGAGATCGCCGAATTTGAAAAACTTATAGAGGATATAGAAAACGAGATCAACAAACGGATTTCCCGCATAGCAGATCTTGGTGCTGAACTTGAAACAGCGCAAACGGATCTTGTGACCGCAAAAGAAAGTATGGTTTTAGCTCAAGAGGACATGTCAAAGAGTGTTGATTTGTTCGCCGGAAGATTGCGAAGCGCATATATGAAGCATAATGTCTCTTATCTTGAAGTGTTGTTTCAAGCAGAAAGCTTTGCTGATATAATTGTATGGTGGGTATATCTTACCAGAATTCTTGAAAACGATGTCCGTATTATAACCGATCTTGAACAAGAACAAGCTTCAATTTCACAAAGGCATGCTGACATCGAAAAGCAAATGGATGATATGGTTGCTTTAAGAAATCAGATTCAAGCCGAACAGGTCAATCTTGACGCTCAACGGGAAGAAAAGGAGAAACTGTTATCTGAATCTAAGGGACGATTGGAATCTGAGCTGGCAGAACTTGCCCGTCTAAGTCCAAGATCAGAATTTAAGCCCGTGTACGCGGTTGTAATAGACAATATTGAAAGCGCAAGGCCGCATTATGGAATAACTGAAGCCAATGTCGTTTACGAATACGAAGTCGAAGGCGGGATAACGAGATATTTGGCACTTTTTTCAAGTTTTCCGACAAAAGTAGGACCGATTCGCAGTGCAAGACTACATAGCGCAGCGTTGGCGTTAGAACACGATGCATCGTTTATACATGCCGGAGGAGGGGTTGATGTGTTGCAAGCCATGCGAAGGTTTGGAGTGAAATCGGTCAATGAACTGGCTTGGGATGGCGAAGGTTTCTTCCGGGATGAAGGGAAAAGAGCACCACATAATCTTTTTGTAAACTTAGCAAGGCTTGGAGTTGAAGATAAGCCTGATCAGTTTATTATGAGACCGGCTTACTTGAGTCGAAGAGGTACAGCAGTACGCGATATAACGATTGAATATAATCGCAGGCACGTTGTCAGTTACACTTATGATCCTCAAAAGGAAGCATTCAGGAAGATGATAAACGGAGAACGAATAAGAGATGCGCAAGGAAAACAAATATATGCGCGAAACGTAATAATAGCTTATGTGCCTTTCACGATTGACTTGTTTCTAAGACCTACTGCAGAATTAGTTGGAGAAGGAGAAATTGAATTTTATTCGATGGGGCAGCATTTTGAAGGCAGATGGCGGAAAGAAGGTTTGGATTCTCCTACCCGGTTTTTCTTCCTTGATGGCGAAGAAATTGAAAGGGTATATGGGCAGACCTGGATACATTTAATGAGGGCAAATTAAACTAAGATTTTGCTGCAGTAACTCATTCATTATTTTGCAGCAGATTGACTTATTTCAGTGGAATCGAGTTTATTTAATCGTTACGCCTACCCAGCATTCCCGATAAGAGGAGCAGCCTTAAAAGCTGCATAACAGCCATAAGTGTAGCGGCTATATAAGTCAAGGCCGCTGCGTTTAGTACTTTCCGAGCGGGTGCTATTTCGTTGCGTAGAAGATAGCCGCCTCCTTCAAGTGCCTCGATAGCGCGGTTGCTTGCGTTAAACTCAACGGGTAAAGTCACTAGTTGGAACAGAACGGCTGCACCAAATGAAAGCACGCCTATTTCGACCAATGAGGGGGCTGCCAATATAATCCCCAGAAAAAAGAGAGGAAAAGCAAGCTGAGAACCGATTGTTGCTATAGGTACTATTGTGCTTCTTATCCTAAAAGGGATATAGCTTTGTTCGTGCTGCATGACATGACCTGCTTCGTGAGCGGCAACGCCCAAAGCCGCAAGAGAAGATGAATTATAAACCTGCGAAGAAAGTCTTAAAACGCGCTTTCTTGGGTCATAATGGTCGGTTAAAACACCTTTTGTCATTTCTACCGGTACGTCATTAATGTGATTACTTCTTAGAATGTCCCGTGCAACCTGTGCTCCTGTTATGCCGCTTTTTGCACCTACCTTCGAAAATCTATTGAATGTGTTTTTAATCTTGAATTGAGCATACATAGCTAGCAAAAGTGCCGGTAAAAGTAAAATCATGGTACTGTCAAAAAATAGTGGCATGAGAAACTCCTTTCATAAACGAAAAGTAACAAAGAGAAAATAGCATTAACAACGACAAAATATTAGCACAAACATGAGAAAAAGTCAATTATGGGTCTAAAACACCATATTTGTCAAGGAATTGCGATGTTGGCATATAAAAATGTTCAAGATGCCTAGGATGATGAGACTTCAAGCGAACCGCTTCCTTAGGGCGTGAAAATGCCCATCTAAGTATCTTCATCCAAATTGATACCAAAGTATTACTAAGACTTTTTTGTCCAGGATACAGGATGAATCCAAAACGACGGATGCCGGGGCCATGAATTGTTACTCCACCGATGGCCTTGATTTTCGCATGAAGCCCCTGAGAATGCAAGTATTTTCCGAGAAGAAACAAATCTGATCTTATATAGGGGAACAGTTGCATATCAGAGGCGACTGTTGCGTCTCCTACAGATCCTTTAACCAATACGACGTTTGATAGATGCAGTTCGATAATAAAGTCTCCTTTATTAAGAAAATGATTATCGGTAAACTTTATAGTTTTCCCTTTATGTTTTATAGTTCTTATGCATAACAGTCCATAACGTGAACCACTTATCGGTTGAATTTTTTTTACTTTGCAAATAAACTTTTCCCACTGCACAACACCAGTTCGCACAAGCTTTTTAAGCAATATATTTCCCTCCTGATTCGTCGAGTGTTACGAATTGATATCCTCTAGACATTAAGGATTTTATAATGTTTGGCAAGGCTTGGACAGTTTTTTCAACAGACGAATGATTGTCGCCGTTATCATGTAAAACAATTATTGCGCCTGGTTTGGTTTTAGTTAAAATAGTATTTACAATTCTTTCAGCTGATACATCAGACTCCCAATCACGAGCTGAAACTGACCAATAGACAAGAGTCAATCCTAATTTTTTAGCTGCAAATGGTATTAAAATATTGAATGTTCCCCATGGTGGGCGGTACAATAGTGATTGTTTCCCGGTTAATTTCCTTAAAATCAAGCAAGACTTCGCCAAGTCTTTTAGAAAAGCAAAAGGAAACATAAGCCATGCGTGTATATGCGAATAGGAATGAGTTCCGAGTGCGTGTCCTTCGGTCTGAATATTCATGATAATATCTGAGTGTAAAAGCGCATTTTTGCCGACTACGAAAAATGTTGCTTTAACCCCGTATTTCTTCAATATGCTAAGTATCCTAGGAGTATACTCAGGATTCGGACCATCGTCAAATGTCAGCGCTACATAAAGTCCGTCATAATCACCGCGTCGCAAAACGGTTTTTGAGTAGTTTCGCAACCATATGTTTGGGAAAAGGCAATATACCATAAAAATAACGAGTATTAATGCCGTGACTGCAAAAAACCACATCAGAATTCTCCATTCAGACTTGCTTTAGTCTGATTAAACGCTTGTTTTTGATTTTGTGAATCCTAATTTTAGGCTTTGGAAATTTGAAATTAATGTTTCGATTTAAATCCAGATATTTTAGTATTATGTCTGTCGCATCTTTTGAAGCATTTGGCTTTGAAACCCTGGCGAATGATCCTTTCATTTCATCTAATAAAGAAGGATTACTTACAAAGCGCTTGATATGTTCCACCGCTGCATCTTCGCTGTCTGCAAGAACAGCGCAATTATGTGATAGCAAAAAGTGAACGTTTCCGGATTCATGACCGGGGAGTGGGTTGTGTATAATCATAGGAAGGTTTTTGGCTAATGCTTCAAATATCGTTACTCCGCCGGCCTTGGTAAGCAAAAGGTCGGACATTTCCATAAGTTCCGCAATGTTCTCCACATATCCGAATATTCTTATCGGTATACGGGAATTGGAGGATAATAGCTGTAATTTATTGCACATGGCGTAGTTTGTTCCCGTAACGGCCAATATTTGTATTGAGAGCGATGTGGTAGATAATATTGAGCATATCGTTTCCGCTCCTGATAAAAAACCCCCGCCGCCACCCATAACCATAAGGGTGAATAAATCCCGGTTCAGATTGTATTTTTGCCAAGACACGTTTGATGATGTCTGACGCTCAAATCCGTCTCGAAGCGGTATGCCGGTTACATGGATTAGGTCCTGCGGTACGTTCATTTTTTTAAGCCCTTCAGCAACAATATCCGTCGCTACGAGATAAGCGTCTACATTCGGATGAACCCATTGGCTGTGTATAGCTACATCGGTGATTACGGTAATAAGGGGAATATCAATGCTTTCACGGATTTTGATAGCGGATACAACACCTGCCGGATTAGGGAAGGTACAGACTACGGCTCTAGGTGACAATCTTTCCAGAGTTTCCATAAGTTTTTGACGTCCAACGGTATGAATAGTCTGATGCAGCTTTGAATCAGGGCTTAAGTTTCTGGTTGCATCATAGAGCCATTGGTATCCGTATGTAAAGTGTTTAATACTTTGCTCATAGCTGAAGCGTATGAGATGCTTAAGTAAAGGTTCAACATGATCGAAAAAATCATAAATCACGATATTGAGTTCAGGACGTTCTCTTTCAAGGCTTGATTTCAGAGCGCCTGAAACTTGATAATGGCCTGTTCCGAGATTAGCGGAGAGGATAAGCACGTCGCACTTTTCTTGCACGGAAAAAGACATATGTTTCTCCTCTTTTGCAAAAAATTAAGTTTTGAAGCACAAAATAATTATATGCTAAATGAATTCAGTTGACAATATAAATTCGAAATTGTCCAAAATGTATGGTAAAATGATAACATAAAGCCTGGCGGAGGGAGAATTTAATGCTCGATTTATCGGGGCTTGCGCCGCAAATTGAGAAAATGGCTGCAGAAAGCAGATTGGATATAGATAAGTATTCATCTAAAATCAACAACGCAAAATCAACGTTCGCAGATTTTGATAAGAATCCAAGCCTGTGGCTTGATAAGATAAATTCGCATAATAATCATTTTTTCGTTGCTTTTCCTCAAGGACGGATTTCTGGCGTTTTTCCGCTTCCTAAAGCCTTCATACCCTATACTGTTGTAGCTGTTGATGGCTCGCAGATTGATATCGACACCCATGAGGTCGCATTGTATTATGTCTTGAATTCGGGAAGGATTGCTATTCACTATGGGACAAGTGAGCTTCCTCGTATGGACAGCGCTTCAAGACTTTTTTACAAGGATGAGGATCTCTATAAGCATGGAGAAAATGGATTAGTGCTGGTGCAAGGCGACAGAATAGCGGAATTACGTTTGATAATGGAAGCTACAGAGCTTAAAAAGTTGATCATTGAGCATCGCAAAGAAGGCGTGCCGCTCGTTGCTTTCATGGACGGAAGACTGATTTCATGGGACAGGACAGGCGCTTCCAGAAAAGATCCTTCAGCTTTTAACGCCCCTCATTTTGAAGAGGCTTTTAAAATCAGTCAACTCCATAGAATTCCGGTGGCAGGGTATGTTTCAGGCTCACGCACTTCATTGGTGATTAATACGTTAAGGGCAAAGGATTGCGTAAAAACTGTAATGAATTGCGCAAATTGCGAATTCAAAGAAGAAAAAGACGCGAATTGCAGGATGATCGAGGGAATCAGGGATACGACGCTTTTTAGAGACATGTTGAAATTGGGAGAGAGGTCTTGCCATTTCTATGGCGGGATTAATTGTTTGTCTGCCGAATCAGCACCGCTTTATCGCATAGGTTTTTTCTATGTTAACGTTGGAAGCGAAATTGCGAGAGTTGAAGCTCCCGATTATGTGCTTGAGGATATGGATTTATTGAATTTTCTGCATTGGGTGACATTTGATCAGGCACAAAAAGGGATGGGCTACCCGATAGCTCTGCAGGAGGCGCATCATTTTGCCGTAATCAAAAGCGAAGATAAAGATAGATTCTATCATTTACTAAGGCGGCAGCTGGCTCGTCATGGTATATCGCTTAAGGTAACAAATAAAAAGTTAGGAAAGAATTCAAGGATTTTTTAAGGAGGTAAACGAAATGGTTGCTGAAGTTATAGAGAGTAAAACGGATCAATTTGTTGCGGAAACGCTCAAATACCACGAGATTCCTGGCTTTGGCACTTTTGTGAGAGTACAGGATGAAACAAGAAGAGTTTACGGAATAGTATCAGGAGCGTATACTGGTAGTCTTGACGGGACAGGAAAAGCACGAGCATTTTTTAAGAGTTTGAGCGAACTTGAATTAGAGCAGCCTCAGATATTCAGTCTTCTTAGAACTGAATTCACAGCCGTTGTGGCGGGTTATCTGGAAGCGGGAGTTTATCGTACATATTTTCCACCTGTGCATGTTCGGTTGCATCTTCCTGTTGAAATATGCGATGATGAGGAAGTGTTAAAAATATCAATAAATACCGGATTTCTGCTCAAGACTTTAAATTGCCCGAACGGTAACGGCGATGAATTAACAGCGGCAGCGCTGCGTACAGTCGCCATTCTGCATGATAATCCAAAGGAGTACCTTCTAAATGCAGGCCGGGAACTCCTTAAAATGCTGGCATACGATACGCAAAGGCTGAAATCGGTGATTGAAAGGGTTGATATTCTGTGAAGGGGACTATTTTAAGAGGCTCATTATCCGGAGGATTTGACATAAGGCTAGATATTGGCGAGGAAATCGAAAAAATCAAAGTAGGTACATTTTGTATGGTTGAAGGCAAGATATATGATTTTTTGGCGATGGTAATGGATGAGGATATTGAAGCCGCAAACCCGAAAGCAATATATGAAACAAGCCATACCAGTCCCTTATTGAATGAAATAGTCCAAGGAACAGGCATTCTTGATAAGGTCAAAATCCAACCTATGTTGGCTATTGATCACGAGGACGGCAGAGTTATGCCGGTTAAAAGCATTCCTTCACATCTTTCAAAAGTGAGGGAAGCCCAAGAAAACGACGTGTTTGTCGTATTTGGCAAGCCGGACAACATAAACTTTCATATAGGTTATCCGCTTGATATGGAGCATATACCGATATGCATAAATCTTGAAAGATTTATTGAGCGCTCAAACGGGATTTTCGGAAAATCAGGCACCGGAAAAACATTTTATACGCGTATAATGCTCTGCGGTATGATAAAAAGCGGATTATGCAATACGCTTGTTTTCGACATGCATTCGGAGTATGGATGGGAAGGCAAGGATGAGGATAAGACAAGAAAGAAAGCAAAGGGATTAAAGCAGCTTTTTGGAGCTGAAGTAGCTATATTTACTTTGGATCCTGAATCTTCAAGGAGAAGAGGGGTGCGTCCTGATTTTGTCGTTGAAATTCCTTATCGCTCAATTGATGCCGAAGACATAGCGATGGTCTGGGAAGAGCTTAATTTGAACCAAACCGCACTTGAGGTAATTTATGTGCTTCAAAAGCATTTCGCGGCAGATTGGTTGTTTAAGTTTCTTAATATGCCGGCGTCGGAGATAATGAGTTTTGCCGAAGACACAGGTTCTCACGCGGGGGCGCTGCAAGCTTTGCAGCGCAAACTCGTCAAGCTTCAGAGATTACCCTTTATCAAAGAAAATCCAGTCGATGACGCTGTTGAACGCATCATGCAATACATTGACAACGGTATGAACGTGGTGCTTGAATTCGGGCATCAAAGGAGTATGCTTGCATATATGCTGGTAGCAAACATATTAACAAGGCGTATTCACGAATTGTATGTGATGCGAAGCGAAAAAGCGTTATCAAACGAAACAATAACAAACACCCCATTGGTTATTGTTATTGAGGAAGCGCATAAGTTTTTAAACAGGGAAACGGGCAGACAGTCAATATTTGGCATGATTGCAAGAGAAATGAGAAAGAATAATGTAACTTTGTTGGTTGTTGATCAGCGTCCGTCCGAAATTGATCCCGAAGTTCTTTCGCAACTCGGAACAAAAATCATAGCGCTGTTAACGGAGGAAAAGGATATAGACTCTGTTTTATCCGGCGCTAATCACGCACGAATGCTTAAAAATGTCCTGGCGACACTTGACACAAAACAGCAGGCGTTGATTTTAGGACATGCAGTTCCGATGCCTGTTGTCATACGAACCCGCACATATGGGGAAGACTTCTACAGCGATATGCAAAATATGAACAGAAAGATGTCAGGATTAAAGGGTAATGTGAGCAGAAACACTATTGGATCAGGGCAAAACGTACAGGGAAAAGACTTTGAAGATCTCTTAAAGGAGCTTTATGGAACATGAATGAGCATATAAGGATCATACATACCGCCGATCTTCATATAGGCACGCAGAATTATGGTAAAACTGATCCTACAACCGGTCTGCATACGCGTCTTTTGGACTTTTTGAAGACTTTTGACGAATTGATCGATCATGCCATCGATAACGAGATCGATATAGTGCTTATATGCGGCGACATATTTAAGAGCCGTGAGCCTGATGTAACTCAGCAGCGCGAATTCGCAAAGAGAATAAAGCGGTTGTCACAAGAAGGAATTGTCGTATATATAGTAATCGGAAACCATGATTTGCACAATGCCTCGGGTAAAGCCACATCGGTAGAGATATACGACATAGTAGGACTTCAGGGAATTTATATAAAAAGAAGACCAGGGGTTGATATCATAAACACAAAGCGAGGTAAAATCCAGTTAGTTGCTCTGCCTTATGTTACTTCAGCCAATCTAACCTGTGAAGGCATGTCGATTGAAGAAATATCCCTTGAAATGCGTAAAAAATTGAATGATCTAACAGAACGGCTTGCTGCCGAAATAGACAATACTCTGCCTGCTGTTTTAGCTTCGCATTATTCGCTCATCGGAGCGGATTCGGGCTCGGAAAAGGGTATTATGCTTGGCAGGGAGGTTACATTGCCTGTGTCGATGTTTGAAAGATCAGAATATAATTATGTAGCCATGGGACACATACATAAGCATCAGAAACTGGGAAATGATCCGCCGGTTGTATACAGCGGCAGCCTTGATCGGGTGGACTTTAGCGAGGAAAACGAAGATAAAGGCTTTGTTGAGCTGTTTGTCAAGAAAGGTGAAGCACTCTATAATTTTGTTAAATTAAGCACACGCCCGTTTAAAACAATTTTTGTCGACGCTTCATCGGGAGATCCTTTCAATAAATCAATACAGGCAATCGAAGAAATCGATGATTTGAGCAAAACAATAGTCAAACTTAGAGTAAGCCTTGAAATAAGCACGCTGCACAATTTAAATGAATCCGAGCTTTACAAACTGCTTCGTCAGAATTCTTTTTATGTAGCGGGAATAGAGAAAATCTTCAATCGCGACACTTCACACCTGCGTCATCCGGGTCTTACGGAGCGTATGGACGCTAAGCAGGCGCTTTCTGAGTATATATCCAAGAAAGAGGATTATTCGAAAATTAAGAGCGATTTACTTAGGGAAAATGAGCATATTCTGGATGAAATTAACACGGAGGCGAAGAATGAGGCCGATTAACCTATATATGAGAAATTTTAAATCTTATGGCGAAAATACTCCCGAGCTTGATTTCAAAAACTTTGACGTAATACTTTTGACAGGGGATAACGGAAATGGCAAATCGTCAATAGCCGACGCCATAGCCTGGGCTTTATGGGGTCAATGCAAGGGAGTCACTCTTCGAAGCGGCATGGACGATTTGGTGAGAGCAGGGTCAGCCGAGATGGAGGTAAGCTTTACTTTTGAAGAAGACAGTTTAGTCTATAAAGTGATAAGAAAACGTGATAAAAACAGAGGGCAGTCATCCCTAGATCTTTTAATTCTTGATGACAAAAATTGTTTTCTGCCTGCCGGTGGAAGTACGATATCCGAAACTCAGGCAAAAATTGAAAAGCTAATCAAGCTTGACTATGATACCTATCTATGCACAGCTTACTTAAGTCAGGGTAAAGCCGATCTTTTTGCGATGAAAACGCCTAAGGAAAGAAAACAAATACTGTCTGAGATTTTAAACCTTTCAATATATGATCGGCTCGAAAAAAGAGCTTCGGAAAAAAGAAGAGTTGTGGAGAACAACACTGAAGTATTGGATAGGGAGATTAACTCATATCTTAATATGATATCTGAGAATAATGATGTCGAAGTGCGCTTGAATGAAGTTTTTGAAGAACTTAACAAAGTTGAAATAAAAAAACAGATTATATTGAAAAAATTACATACGCTTCAAACGACTCTGCAAGAGATGGAGTTTTGTAAAAGAAAAGAACAGGATTATCGTGAAAATCTTCAAAACACAAGGCGCGAAAAAGATGCGCTAGATAAAAATCTGACAGTAGTTTCCAACAGAATCAAGGCTTATGAACTGCTTTTGAAAGATGAAACCGTTATAACTCAAAGGTATAATAGATTTCAGCAATTGCAGATAGAAAACGATATTCTGAACAATAAAATGCGCCAGGTTTTAGATTTAGATAGACAGAAGCAAAAAGTTGAACAGGAAATAAAGACAAAAGAGATTGCTATGAAAAATGACATAAGGTTGATCGAGCAGGAAGCAAGGCAGTACCAGCTTAAGATGGATAAAAAGGATGAATTATTAAATATAAGAACTAAACTAAACGAAGAACTTAAAAAATTCGATGAGGCGGAACATCATTTGTCAGCACTTGAGGAAGTCTTAAAAGGTGAAACTAACACATTATCCATGCTTTCCGCGAACATCAAAGTATTAAATGAAAAACGAACTGAAAACATTGAAAAGCTTGAAAAGCTAAAGAATGCCCAAAGTATATGCCCAATATGCTCAAACCTGCTTGATGATGATCACAAAAAAGATTTGATCAAGGAGGCTGAGGCTTTTGATGATAAGCTTGAAAAAGAGTCAACAAAAGTAAAGCTTGAAATAAAAGCAACTGAAGATAGAATAAGAACACAAAACCGAAAGATAATTGAACTTAAAAGCAAGTTAAAGGGGCGAGCTTCGGCTGAAGGGCAAGTAAGAACAGTATCAGCCCAACTTGATGATGTAGAAGTATCAAGGGTTGAGATTGAAAGGCTTAATAAAGATGTTGAGCGACTGCAAAACTCGCTTGCCAACCGTGATTATGTTGTAAATGAACAGCATAAGTTAAGCCGTTTAGTCGAATTGATCAATGAAGTCGGCTATATTCCCGAATTACACAAACGTATCGAAAGTGAACTTAAAACTTATGCGGCCGAATCGGAGAGATGGATAGAATTACAAAAGGCAATGGCTGCTTTGAGTGCCGATGCTGAAAATCGAGAACATCTTATTATGACGCTTAAACAAAAAGAAAAAACTCTTGAGGATCTTTATACTCAAATAAACGAATTGAGTATAAAGACGAAAGATATGCCGATTATTATAGAGCAATTCCAAATTACGCAAAGCGAAAGAAATATACTTGAGTCAAACGCTAAGGATTTGGAAACTAAAAGAGGTATGCTCATTGAGCGTTTTAGTGCCGTAAAACGAGCACAAAACGAAATTTTAGTCAAACAAAAAGAACTGGAACATTTAAGAAAAATGATCACTATATACAAAATCTTAACTGAAATATACGGAAAAAGCGGTATACAGGCTGCGATAATAGAAAATGCGATCCCTGAATTGGCTGCTAAAACCAATGAGATTCTAGGCAAGATAACCGATGGGAGGCTTTATGTCGAATTTTTGACCCAACGGGATAAAAAAAGCGGTGGGACTATAGAAACATTGGACATAAAGATATCAGATGAATCCGGGACACGAAAATATGAAACATATTCGGGCGGAGAGGAATTCAGAATTAACTTTGCTATTCGGATTGCATTATCTAAGGTGCTGGCGCACAGAGCCGGAGCTTCTTTAAGGATGTTAATACTTGATGAAGGCTTTGGAGTATTAGATGAGCAAGGCAGGGAAAAATTAGTTGAGTTCATAAATTCTATAAAGGAAGAATTTGATAATATTCTGGTAATCACCCATATACAAGATCTGAAAGAAGCTTTCCCGCTAAGGCTTGAAGTTACAAAGGAAACCACCGGTTCAACCTTTAAAATGACAGGATGAAATGACAATCTGGCAATTGCACAAACTCTTAACTTACAGTAAAATAGAAACATTACATGAAAAACGCAAAACCACATCATACCGACAAGGAGGAACTCTCTTATGCCCAAGAAAGAAACAATCGCGTTGATTCTTGCAGGAGGTCAGGGCTCGAGGCTCAAATCTTTGACTAAGAATAACGCTAAGCCTGCAGTGCCATTTGCCGGCAAATACAGAATTATAGATTTTACTTTAAGTAATTGCGCCAATTCATACATCGATACTGTTGGCATACTTACTCAGTATCAGCCCCTCATATTAAACGCGCATATAGGTATAGGAAGCGCATGGGATTTAGACAGGGTATTTGGCGGTGTCAGATTGTTGCCTCCATATATGAGCGATAAGGGCGGATATTGGTATAAAGGGACTGCTGATGCGGTGTTCCGAAACATTAACTACATAGACTATTATTCCCCCGAGTACGTTTTGGTTTTATCGGGTGATCATGTTTATAAAATGGATTATTCGACCATGCTTCAATACCACAAAAAAAACAATGCACATTGTACTATAGCGGTGATAGAAGTGCCTACGGAGGATGCATCCAGGTTCGGAATAATGAACACATATCCTGATGGTAGAATATTTGAATTTGAGGAGAAACCCAAGAACCCAAAAAACAATATGGCTTCAATGGGAGTTTATATGTTTAATTGGGAACAATTGAAACGGTTTTTATGCGAGGATCAGGAGGATATTACATCAAACAATGATTTTGGCAAGAATATAATACCTAAAATGCTTGCTAGTGGGCTTAATATGTATGCCTATCGCTTTAGCGGTTATTGGAGGGATGTCGGTACGATTGAGAGCTATTGGAATGCGAGCATGGATATTTTATGCCGTGACGCGTTTGCGCTTGATTTGTTCGAAGATGATTGGAAAATTTATGCCGCAGATTATTCCTTTCCGCCTCAGTATATCGGCAAAAACGCAAAAGTTAAAATGTCTATGATAGCCGATGGATGTACGGTACTGGGCGAGGTCGAAAACTCGATACTGTCTCAAGGAGTTTATGTAGGAGAGAATGCTATAATTAAAGATTCAGTTATTTTAAGCAATGTAATGATTAAGGAAGGTGCTGTAGTTAATAAGTGCGTGGTGAACAGCCGTTCGCAAATTATGGCGGGTTCAAGGATAGGGAATGATAAAGACATAATGCTATATTCAGGTGATGGACTGATAGAATAGCAATTCCACCCCAATATTGGGGACGGTTCTATCGATGGGACAGATCTGCTGATGGGGGCGTGGCGAAGTCCAAATTATTTTGCAGTTAAATCGAGAGTTTTTTTGAAAAATAGCTATTGCATAAAATGAGGGGATGATGAATTCATGCTAAGGGACTATATGGGAATAATAACACTGAACGAGGATGACAGCGACATCAGAAGTCTCACTAAGGTAAGGCCAATCGGGTCTATTCCTGTGTTCGGAAGATACAGAGTTATCGATTTTATGCTCTCAAATATGGTAAACAGCGCTATAACCAATGTTGTGTTATTTACTATGGGCAGTTCGAGATCGCTAAGAGATCATCTGGGAACTGGTAAACCGTGGGATTTAAATAGAAAAATAGACGGCTTATACATATTCAGTCATGCAAATGACAGAATGCCTATAACTGAAATCAATCTTATGAAAAGCAACCAGGAAAGCCTTCTTCGAAGTAAGAAGGACAATGTCATAATGGCGCCATCCTACATGCTCTGTAACATTGATCTTGATGCCGCGGCAGCCTTTCATGAGTCAAATGGTGCGGATGTGACGATTGTTTATAAAAAAACAAATGGAAACAAAAATATGTTTTTGGATTGTGGAATACTCAACTTTAAAGCCGACGGAATAAGAGTAGCCAGCATAGGCAGAAATACGGGTGTGGAAGAGAGCATAAGCATTTCAATGGAAATATTTATAATGAACAAGCAATTTTGTCTTGAATGCGTTGAGAAAGCGATGCATCACGGAGGCTTCACTACCGTAAAAGACTATATTTACGCTAATGTAAGTAGGCTTAATGTTGCAGGTTATGAATTTTTAGGTTATCTTGGCTGCATCAATTCTGTAAGTTCATACTTCAAAGTGTCTATGGATGTGCTGAAAGAAGAAGTTATGCCAGAACTATTTATGGATAAATCAAAGATTTATACGAAATCAAATGATTCCCCTCCGACTAAATATATGTCAAATGCAGAAGTTTCTAATTCTCTTATAGCAAATGGATGTATAATCGACGGAACAGTCAAAAACAGCATTTTATCGCGGGGAGTGGTTGTGGAGAGCGGAGCGCAGATTATAGATTCAGTAGTATTTGCGCGCACAATAATAGGAAAAGACGCGTTGATAAAAAATGCGATATTGGATAAGGCAGTAGTCGTGGAGCGAGGGAAAGTGCTGGTAGGTGATCCCGTTTATCCTATCGTCATAGAGAAAGGAAACAGGCTGCTCTAATCGAATTTGTAATGGATTTATGAGAATTAACAGTAAGCAGGTTGTAAGGAATTGAATTTTAAAGAAGTTTTGCCAATTGATGTTGAAATCGAAACGCACGATTCTGATAATTGCGGATCGCATGAGTTGTCAGGTACATATTACAATTACGATATTAATCGCTGGATCGATTGTTTTAACGGCAAATATGACGGTGACGTGCAAATGATCTATTTAGATCCTCCCTTTATGACGGGGCAGGATTACTATTTCAATCAAAAAATAAGTGTCAGTGGCTGGCAGGGTGACCGTTCCGGTACAATAAAACATTTGGCTTATAAAGATGCAAGTTATCGCGATAAAGACAGCTTTCTTTCCATGATGAACCGCGTTCTCAAAACTGCTCACCGCTTGTTGACAGATGAGGGCAGCATATTTGTTCATGTGGACTACAGATTGAGTTCATATATGAGAATTATGCTTGATGAGATTTTCGGGGAGGAAAATTTTCTTAATGAAATCATCTGGCAATACAACAGCGGAGGCAGATCGACAAAACACTTCAGCAGAAAGCATGATAATATACTCTTTTATCGGAAAACAGAGAGACATTTCTTTGACATAAAGGAATCTGCTACATTAAGGGGTAGCACCAAGCGTAACAACATGAAAAAGGGTATTGACGAGCAAGGGAAGGTGTTTTACTCGATAAAGTCAGCAGGGCGCGAATACAGATATTATGAAGACGAATACATAAATCCTGGGGATGTGTGGGACGACATATCTCATTTGCAGCAAAAAGATCCCGAACGTACCGGATATGATACCCAAAAACCCGAAAAGCTGATAGAGAGGATTCTAAAAGTGTCGACTCGCGCAGGAGATCTTGTAATGGATCTTTTTGCGGGTTCCGGAACGCTGCCGGCGGTTGCGCAAAAGTATGGGAGAAGTTGGGTAGGGGTTGACAGCGGCATGTTTTCGCTTCATGTATCAAGAAAGCGCCTTATCAACTTGCAAAATGGAAATGGGTGTTACACGCTGACTTTTTATCATAGTGAAACGTGTAGCGAACCCGCAATGAACAATATACCGGAGTTCGAATGTTGTTTACTTGATAACGGACAGCTTGAGATAGAGCTGAAACAATATACTACAGATTGCCTAAAGGTGCTCTTAAGCCCGGATAAACTTCAAAACGGATTGGGATTGATTGACTATTGGGCGGTTGGATATATTAACGCAGGAATTTTTGAAACGACAACACTTGAAACTCGCACCCTAAAACACCCTGATTTGGTTGGAGTGTTAAAGATCAATCCAATCGAAGGCAAAGCAATCGGGATACATGTAGTTGATGTTTATGGGAAACAGGAATTTTATATGATAAGCTTTCAGAAGAAGTAATCCGAGATGTAGGGAAAAAGTGATTTCTGATAAATGTTGATGGCCGAATTTGGGGATTTATGCTACAATAATAGCAGAAAGCTGTGCAAATGAAGAGATTATGCACATTAACTGATAAAGGTAAAAATGATTTTGTTTTTCGGGCATTTGGTG
>Ga0209616_1000197_pt1 | contig 18581 bp, 22 predicted proteins | sample FlocCalmetaG_FD_184153 | JGI IMG/M metagenome (GOLD analysis project Ga0209616, IMG submission 184153) | Freshwater bacterial and archeal communities from Indian Creek, Illinois, USA - Floc-Cal metaG (SPAdes) (version 2) | ecosystem: Environmental > Aquatic > Freshwater > Unclassified ...
TTCATATGGAACTCCCCTTCACGCATTTCTTATATTTGAGCTGATTCCAATTCTTTACTACGAAATATATTCTAACATAAAACCAACCAGACATCACATAAGTATTGTTTCGAATATTGTCGAAATAACTACTTAGGGCACAACGGGACAAAGAAACAGATTTCTCGCACCTCGCACAAGGATGATAGTATAATTGCAATCTCTTTATCCCTAATTCCTATAATAAAAAACTGCAAGCTGAGTTCTGTCACGTTGATTCAGCTTTTCCAATATAACGCTTATATAGTTTCGCACTGTGCCTTCGCTGAAATGCAGTATTTCGGCGATTTCCCTGTTTGAAAATCCTTCCGCTACGAGCTTAAGTATCTGGTTTTCCTTTTCGCTCAGATTGTACGTACTGAAATCTTTCGATGTTTCTTTTGCTAATAATTCCGGAATCTTTGTAACTATTTCATCTCCGAAAACACGCTGTCCATGCATAACCGCCCTTAAGGCGGAAATTATGCTCTCAAAGTGCTGTTTTAATATAAAGCCTTTAGCACCTATTCTAAGCGCCTTTATAATGTACTCGGTATCTGAAAATGTGGTTAAGAAAAGTATTTTCGCCTCTTTATGAGTCTTTATGATCATTTGCGCCGCATCAAGTCCGTTTAGTTCCTTCATCCTTATATCCATGAGCAGAATATCCGGCAAAATGCTGTCATAAAGCTTTATCGCCTCATTTGCGTCATAACATATTCCTGCCACCGAAATATCGGGATCCGCCTCAAGTATCGTCTTAAGCGATTTGCACACAATAGGGTCGTCGTCAACAACTAACAGCCTCATTGAGCCTCCTTTGGTATTGTCAAGAAAATTTCAAAACCGTTATTCGTTCTTATGAGGAAATATCCGTTAAGCGCCTCAACACGTGAGGCTATGCTTTTTAATCCCATGCCTTTTTCTAAGTCCGCCGCAATTGTGCTCCCGTTATCAGAAACCGTCATCTGATAAAAAGCAGGATGCTCTATCAGATTAAGTCTTACCAAGTCAGCGTCCGAATGCCGTGCAATATTTGAAAACGTCTCCTTAACGGCTGAAATAAGCGCATATTTTACTTTAGCGTCCGGATCTGTCGGTACATTTATGTTTAATTCAACCCGGCAGCAGGTTAGCTTAGCCGCAAGGCTTTCAATCTGCGAGACAAGATCGATTGAAGAATCATAGATATCATGAACGCTTTTTCTGATGCTGTCCATCGCAAGGCTAAGAGTATCTTTAAGCTCTGAAAGCCTTTCATCCTTCGGGTCATGTGCCAATATTGCTCCGATCTGCAAAAATGCGCTTGAAAGCCTGTGTCCCACATGATCGTGGATTTCTCTTGATATGCGATTGCGCTCGTTTAAAGTGGCAAGCCTTATCTTATCGTCCTGGCTTTCTGTGAGAATTCTGTTCTGTTCTTTTATTTCTCTGGCCATTTCCCTTGTCGTATCGAGCAGAGATAAGTAATGTACCCTCAATTTTTCGTGAATTGAAGTCCTGTTTTTAAGTATTAGTGCTACTGCCGAAAGCGCGACCGTCGCAAGCCATATCGGCTGTGCCGCGTCAAAAGCGGCTGCAATCGGAATAAGGAAAATACCGCTTTGAATGAGATGTTCCTTATCGTAAGAGGAATAAAGCATTAAGGGGATAAATGCATAAATGGGCGGATAAATAAGACTTGCGACCGTGAACAAAACGATCATCACGAATTTGTACCGTATATCCTCAAGAAAAGTGACTAATCCCGTTGCGATAACCGCCGCAAGCACAGGTACGACATGCCATACTGCCAAGGGTCTCATCAGACTTATGGCAGTGCAGCAAATCAGCAAAACAGCTTTATCCTCAAGATCATACTTTCGCACATCAGCCTCACAAATCTATATGCTGAGAAGTTTATCACTTCAACCATTATTGCACAACAAAATGATGACAAATGTCATTGTAGATAATGATTTGTGGCACTTCACATTTTTGTGTATTTAATAGAAAATATGCATGGATGATTTGACAGAGCACCACCTGCCAAACAAAACGTCCCCCTGGTTGGTGTGTCCCGCTGGCAGATTTTATTTATTAGAGGAGGGATTATTTTGGTAATCAAGGCGTCAAATATTGTAAAACGATACGGAGAACTTCTAGCTCTAGACCATCTGAACCTTGAAGTGAGAGAAGGCGAAATCTTAGGGCTGTTAGGTCCGAATGGCTCAGGTAAAACGACAGCCATCAACTGCATACTGTCGCTTTTGAAGTTTGAAAAGGGTAACATCAGCATTTTTGGCAAACCTATGACTCCTGACGCTTACGACATAAAGCAGCACATAGGCGTTGTTATGCAAAATGTAGCCGTGTTCAACGAATTGACGACCTTTGAGAACATAGACTATTTCTGCGGACTTTATATCAAAGATGCGGTTAAAAGAAGGCAGCTTGTAAACGAAGCCATAGACTTTGTGGGATTAAACGATTTTAAGAAATTTTACCCGAAAAAGCTTAGCGGCGGTCTTCTAAGAAGGCTAAATATTGCTTGTGGTATAGCGCACAAGCCGAAATTGATAATATTAGACGAACCTACTGTGGCTGTAGACCCTCAAAGCAGAAATAATATTTTAGAAGGCATAATGGAACTCAATCGCAATGGGGCAACTATTCTCTACACATCCCACTACATGGAGGAGGTCGAACAGATCTGCTCAAGGATAATGATACTCGACAAAGGGCACGTAATAGCCTCAGGCACAAAGGAAGCCTTAAAGGATATGATAAGCCTTGGTGAAAAAATAACAGTAGAAGTCTTCGGTTTAACGGACGATCAGCAAAAAGCCGTAAAAGCTCTGCCAAACGTGGTTTCGTCTCATTTCAACGATAAGACATTCGTCATAAAATCAGCAAAGGGCAAAAACAATCTTGAGAATTTATTGGCTTTGCTTAAAGATCAAAATATCAGCTTCGGAAAGATCTATTCCGAGCTTCCTACGCTAAACGACGTGTTCCTTGAAATCACCGGAAAAGAATTAAGGGATTAGGAGGAAGATATGTTCTTTCATGTTTTCAAATATAGGCTTAAAATACTTTTACAGGATAAGGGCACGATGTTTTGGACTTTGATGTTCCCCATACTGCTTGCCACCTTTTTTTATATGGCATTTGGCCAGCTAGGCGCTCTGGAAAACTTTAACCCGATCGATACGGCGATAGTCGATACCGCAGGCGATGAAGCTTTTATGTCACTTGTAGAAACGCTTTCAACAGGTGAACAGAGGCTTTTCAATGTAAAAACAACCTCTATGGATGAAGCCCTGAGGCTTTTATCAGAAGAAGAGGTCAAAGGCATCATCGAAACGGGAGAAACGCTGTCGCTAACAGTAAGTCAGGGGGGTATTAGCCAGAGCATTTTAAAAACCTTTATCGACAGCTATTCGCAGACCGTGTCGTCAATAAACCGCATAGCAGCGCAAAATCCGGAATCGCTTCAAACGGCTATGGCAATTTTAGCGGAGGATTTGAATTTCCTCGAAGAACTCCCTATAAGTCGTGCCAATCCTGATAGTACAATAATATATTTTTATTCCCTAATCGCCATGACCTGCCTTTTCGGCGGATTTATGGGCATGACTGAGGTGAACGCCGTTCAAGCCAATCTTTCATACCATGCCGCCAGAATGAACTTTGCTCCTGTTCACAAGCTCAAGATGTTTTTGTCCGGAATAAGCGCGGCTTTAATTATCCAATTCACAAAGATTCTACTTGTGCTCGCTTATCTGGTATTCGTGCTGTCCATTGATTTCGGCGACAGAATAGGATTGATCATATTGACGATCTTTCTTTGCACAGTTCTTGGAATATCATTCGGAGGTTTTATCACCTCGCTTGTTAAAGGAGGAGAAGGGCTCAAAACCGGCATTTTGATAGCCGCAACCAATGTAAGCTCCTTTCTGGGGGGAATGATGCAAGTTGAAATAAAATATACGATAGACACTTATGTGCCGATTCTCTCAAGGATTAACCCCGCAAGCCTTATAACAGACGCTTTCTATGCGCTCTACTATTTCGACACATACAACAGATTTATAGAAAATATATCAGGAATGATTATTTTAACGATTATCTTTTCTGCGGCAACCTACATTGTGGTCAGGAGGAGAAAATATGTCAGTATTTAGCGTTTGCCTAAGAGTTCTCAAAAAAAATCTCCCTACAATTTTGATTTATTTCTTCGTTTTTGTAATGGTATCAAGCATAATAACCGTTATGACAGCTCCTTCCGAGCCGGGTGAATTCGAAAAAACCAAAATCCCAATGGCGATTTTCGCACAAGAAAATACTCCTTTAGTGGAGGGCTTAAAAGAATCCCTCGGCCAACAGGCATATTTCGTTGAGACAGAGGACAATCGCGAGAAACTTCAGGAGGCTTTGTTTTTCAGAAGAGTACATTACATTCTCCGAATACCTGCCGGTTTCACCGAAGCATTTATACAAGGAAATCCAATAATGCTTGAAAGAACAAGCATCCCGGGTTCGACGAGTGCGATCTACATCGATCTCAGAATCGACAGATATCTTGAAACGCTTCGTCTTTATACCGCCGCAATGCCGGAAACCGGAATAAGGGAAAAGGTGAATTTTGTATTAAGCGACTTGGCGGTCGAAACTAAAGTCGAAATTGCCGGTAGTGAGAATCGCACAAACGATACAGGGATATTAAAATACTATTTTAACTTTCTCGCCTATACTATTATGTTTGCTATTATTTTCGGCGTATCCGCGATACTGCTCGTTTTCAACGACACTGACATAAAGCGACGCAATCTCTGCTCCCCTCTTAGCTCAAACAAGATATCTCTTCAATGCTTTCTGGCATGTGCGCTTTTTGCACTCGCAAACTGGGTTGTACTTGCGGCGTTAAGCGCAGTATTCGGATTTGACGAGATTGCATCACCATCAACATGGCTTTATTTAATTAACTCGCTTGTATTTACGATATGCATCTCAGGTCTTGCCTTCTTTATAGGGAATCTGACAAAAAGCCGTGAAGTCGTAACGGCTGTCGCAAATATCATTACACTGGGAACAAGCTTTTTAAGCGGGGTTTTTGTGCCTCAGGAGATATTAGGGGAAAACGTGCTCAGAATAGCAAGCTTCATGCCGACTTATTGGTATGTGAGGGCAAATGGGCGAATCGCAGGATTGGCGGATTTAAACATTCAAAGCTTAAGCGATGTATTTATAAGCATCGCAATCCAATTAGCTTTCGGAGCAGCGTTTTTAATCGCCGCCCTAGTAATCGGAAAACGCAGGCAGGTCACCGCGGAATAATGTGTGTCAAGGGTGTGTCGAGGGGACGGGGTTTGTGACACACTCTACACTCTCTGTATTATCCCTCTGTTTATCCCTGTCAATCGCTCAATCTGACGGATCGACAAACCATATTCTTCTTTCAAATCTTTTAAATATGTATCCCTTTCATGTGTATCAAGCTTTTGCAATTCAATCCCTTGATCAACTTTGCAGTGAACTTTAATTATTTTCCTAGCATCATCATCCCTTATCGAGTGCTTGTCGTTAATTTCCATACACTTGTCATCATTCTGTGTGTTTATATACTCAAGAAATTTTTCTAAGCCTTTTTTCTTATCTCTGCTGAAAATATCAATTGCAAAATCTGTATCCGTCATATTGCTCTGCTTTATGTAGTCAGTGTAATTTGTCCATTGATAGTCTTCTATCTTGGTAACCATACCAGCCTTTACAGGATTCTGAATAATATATCGGAGTGCTGTCACGAAATACTTATCATTTTCCACAGGCTCGCTTTTGAATCGATCCTGAAACAGATTACCCACTCGGTCGTATTTATTGTTATAGCCTAAAACATAACTACCACATATCCTCCGGATCACAGTCTCTAGTGGTTCTTTGTCTACCATCAGCAGCAAATGAAGATGATTGTCCATCAAACAGTAAGCGTATAGTTTGAATTGGCAAATATCCTTATATTTTTGCAGTGTCTGGATAAACTTCTCTCGATCTTCTATATCTTCGAAAATGGCCTGACGGTTTATCCCTCTCATAATAATATGGTATATGTTGCTTTTACTCTTTGTCCTAGGTGCTCTGGGCACAAAAATCACCCCTTTGCTGCATTTTACCATAAAGGTGACTTTGTGTCAACAACCCCGTCCCCTTGACACTATACCCGTAAAGCGATGATGTTTTGTGCCTGCTCCGTTTGACAATTGTTTCCCTTAGCATTTACGATTTCAAGGGAAATAATCTTGCTCTTTGATGTAAGATTTTATTGCAAATGCCATTTTTTCAGCTTCTGATCTGAATAGCAGATAATCATCCGAAGTAAAAACATATGAAGGGTTATAATCAGCTTCTCCCCTGTACTTCATCAATCTTGAAAATATATGTGCAATCTCGGGATTAACAGTTTTCGGCTTTACAAAGTGAAAACTCAATAATCTAAGAGCACCTTCATGGCTCTTGGCTTCGAATCCTTTTGTCAGAAGCATTGCTCTAACATAAAAAAGTGCAAAATAATACAGCCTTGAAACTGCGTCATTTAATAAGCTGTGTTGATAAAGGAGTTCCGCTGCTTTCATCGATTCATCAGCTCTGGCGAGTTCTTCTCTTATGTTTTCGATAATACTATCCCGTTTCAAATTCTAAGACCCTCTCTCTCTATATCCAACGCAATCCTTCGCTCTCTCTTTTTCAAATCTTCAAACTGTTCTCTTGTTAAAAGCAAAGGTGATATAATTGTCAAATATTCTGCTTCAATTTCTGCTATCTTCTCCATAACACTTCTTTTAACGCTTCTAGTGATTTCGCCCGTTATTACTGCCATATCCACATCTGAATCGTTATCATAATCTCCTCTGGCTTTTGAGCCATAAAGAATTACTTCCATAGAAGTATCATGAAACAACTCACCCAAAATGAGCTTTAGTTTAACAAGAGCTAATTTTTCGTTTTCCGTCAAATAAAGATCCCATTTAGAACGCTCTTTGCCCTCTTCAGCTCTCTTAATCATATAACCATCTCCAGATCATACATTTATTTGCCTCTTCTTCAATCGTTTCGTTAATGCCGCACAAAAATCACCTCTTTACTGCATTTTACCATAAAGGTGACTTTGTGTCAACAACCCCGTCCCCTTGACACTACAAAGCGATATATTTATAAGCATCGCAATCCAATTAGCTTTCGGAGCAGCGTTTTTAATCGCCGCCCTGGTGATTGGGAAGCGCAGGCAGGTCACTGCGGAATAAAGCGAATTGTGGCTGCGGGATATTTTTGTAACATGCTATACAAAATGTCCCGCTGATTTTGCTTCCGAATCCGAGTTGCGATATTGTGTTGAAGATGTTAAGCTATCAGTAGGGAATTTTTACATATTGAAAGGATGAATAAAGTGACTATATTTGACGTACTGTTTGAATCTTTTGCTTCTATAATTGCACAGTGGGACAAATTAAAGCTTGTATATAAAGTTGTTGCTACTTTATTGATACTTTTGACTGTAGGTCTAGGATTATACTTAATCCAGAATGCGTAAAGGTCACCTAAATGTCATTTACCCTTGATATAGGGCTGGCCAAATCGCGCAGGAAAGTGAGTTTATGACAGAAAACACATCTGAACGTATGATGTTGCAGCGTTTGTTTGAAGAAAAGATAGAGAATATAAAATTGCAAGATCCCGGCTATTCGGGACATGCCAGTAATGTATGGATCGTGAGGACGTCTTTCGGTGAATCGGTGGTACGCTCATCCCGATTGGAGCTGGAACCGGATCATGAATTCTGGTGGGGATGCTATTTTCTATTCGGCATCGACCCAAGATATATGATTCATTTTGAAAAGAATTCCGAGCTTCTCAATAGCATTCCGGATATCCCTGCTCCGAAGATCCTGTCAAAGGCCGTATTGGACGGCAAAGAGTATCTGGTTGTAGAAAAAATGAGAGGAAAAACCATGAAGTCCTTTACGGATCAACCGGAAGAACTGCTCCGGCAATTCGGAGTGTGGCTGGCAAAAGTTCATCGCAACCGCACCAATTTTTTCGGAAACATTGAGAAAACCAGAACAGAGTATACTGACCGGTTTCATATGATGCTGGCGGAGGCCATCCGTACCATGGTGGAACGGGAGTATCCCGATGACAGCAAGATACGGAAAATGGCCGGCGAAATTTTGGAGGAACTGGAATCCTTGCCCATTCCGGACTGGTTCTGTCCCATTCTGCCGGATATGGATCCCTCCCAATTCCTTTCGGAGGACGGAAAAATGACCGCCATCGTGGATATAGAGGCTTATGTCGTAGGCCCCAGAATACTCGATTTCATCGGACTGGAATATGTTCTGGACAAAGAGGCATCAGAGTCTTTCCTGGAAGGGTACCGGTCGTTACTTGATGTCCCGTCTTTATCCGGTTACCGTAAAGTTTATCGCTATTTCTACCTTTTGCTTGGAGTTCAGGGAACCGTAGACCCAGACGAGTGGCTGGCGCAACCGGAGCTATTTTAGAAATCCATATATCAGAAATCGACGAAGAGATTCATGAATTTAATGCATTGCAATATTTACTGTGACACATACCCCATCCCCTTGACACAAAGCAGTTAGCCAATCTCAGCCAGTGCTTGCTTAACTTTATTCTCTATCAGATCGCGCACACTCCGGAACTCTTCCGGTGATAAATCCCGAGGGTCAGGGATAATCCAGTCCTCGCGGTGCTTTGTGCTAACCGTGGGGCACGCATCGCCGCAGCCCATAGTCGCTACAAAATCATACTCTACGTCGGGAATTTCATTTAGTGATTTAGACAAATGGCTTGACAAATCATATCCAAGTTCATGCATTGCAGCAATCGCTTTCGGATTAATAATACCGGAAGGGCGCGAACCTGCGCTGTATGCCTCTACATTGCTCCCACCGTGAATGCGGGCGAATGCTTGTGCCATCTGGCTTCGGTTGGAATTCTCCACACAGACAAATAATATTTTTTTCATAAATACCTTCTTTTCTCCTTAAACTATATTTGACGATAGGTTTCCCGGGTGAGGCGGAAAAGTAAAGATCCTAAAACTGATCCCAGTATTGGCCCGACCAGATAAATCCATAAAGTATCAAGTTGCCCTGAAAAAAGTGCCGGAGCTAATGATCTGGCAGGGTTCATGGAAGCACCGGACACAGGGCCTGCAAAGAGGGCAGCCAATGCAATGGTTGATCCTATCGCCATACCGGCTGTAATCTGCTTGGACTTGTTCCCTACTGTGACGTTTAAAATTACAAACACAAGTATCGTGGTCAGAATAATTTCTAACAAAAGGGATTGCACCACCGAACCGGCGGGCATCGTCCCACCCAAGGTAATATGCTGCGGAAACAATGCCCAAAGCGTTGCACTGGCACCGACAGCGCCTGTAAGTTGGCTTAGAACATAAGGAATCACCGCTTGTCCGGGGAAACGTCCCGTCAAAAAGAAACCTAAGGTAACAACGGGGTTCAAATGAGCGCCGGATACATCACCAATTGCCGTTATCATGGCAAAAACAACAAGTCCAAAAGTTAAAGCAATGCCGACATGTGTAACAGAACCCCCGCTTATATCGTCTATTATTATAGCTCCCGTACCTGCAAACAACAAGAAATATGTACCTATAAATTCTGCACAAAGCTTTTTGTGTAAATTAGGAGTTGCAATTTCAGCCGTTACTGCTTTATCCTCTGTTTTAAACAGTTTCCCGGACTCTTCGTTACATTCACCGGTTGAGCAGTAGCAGGATTTTTTACTGTTCATACACATCACATCCTTCAACGCAATCAACATTTTCTTTGCATATACAATTTTCCTTTTCAGAGGTGATTGCACTGAAAAATTCCTTTGTATTGTTAATTGTTAGCAAGTCAAGCGAGTAATACGTCCACTTGCCTTCGGTCTTAGCCTTCACAAGTCCGCAGCCACAGAGGATCTTCATATGGTGTGATAACGTGGATTGGGACATTTCAAACTTCTCTAAAATCATGCAGGCGCAAAGCTCACCACAAGAGAGCATATCCACAATCATAGCTCTTTTGAAGTCACCCAGAGCCTTGAATACTTTTGTGTGGTCTGCGTATTTTTCCATATCGACACCTCAAATCTAATATTTTCGATATGAATACAATATACTACAAATCGAAAAATGTCAATGTGTCGCAAACCCCGTCCCTCTGTCACATTGATGAGCACAAAAAAACCGGGCAATTCTACCTCACCGGATCGCAAAGCCTGAAGCTTATGAAAAACGTCAGCGACAGCCTTGCGGGACGTGCCGGGATTATCAAACTAATGGGGCTGTCCATGCGAGAACTTGCAGGTTTGTCATACCGTGTACCGTTCATTCCGACGACACAGCATATGGAAACAATTGGCTCAGGTGCAGGTTTCGACTATGATTCTATTAAGTCTTTTATCCATAAAGGCTTTTTCCCTGAACTTCACGAAACCGACAGTGATCTGCACGATTGGGCTGACTATCACAGCTCATATCTGCAAACATATATTGAAAAAGACATCAAAGACGTATTGAGCATTCGGGATGAATCGGCTTTTATAAAGTTTATAAAGTCCGCCGCATCTCTGACCGGTAAAATGCTTAACCTTACAACAATGGCGGAGATTTGCGGAAAGGACGTTAAAACCATTCGGTCATGGTTATCTGTTTTGGAATCTGGCGGACTTGTGTATCTTCTTGAGCCATATTACAATAATTTCAACAAACGACTAATAAAAACGCCTAAGCTTTATTTCCTTGACACAGGGCTTGCTTGCTGGCTACTCGGCTGGAACACACCGGAACAAATGGTAAATGGTGCAATGTGGGGACATATATTTGAAAGTTTCGTATTTGCTGAAATTCTCAAAAGCTATTATAACGACGGAATCGTTAAGCCGCCGCTGTATTATTACCGTGACGCCGACAAAAACGAAATCGATATGCTGATTGAAAACGGCGACACGCTTCACCCCATTGAAATTAAATCCGGCAGTGACCCTACAAAGTCAATGGTCAAGGCATTTCATTGCCTGAACAACAACCCGAGCAAAAAGGTAGGTACGGGCGCTGTGATATGTCTTGCAAAGGAACGGCTGCCGCTGACAGATGATGTATGGACACTACCGGTTGGGATGATATAGGTACAACTAATTATCAATATATTTTAGTTGTTTATAAAATGGGATTTGTGTCATCTTTCAAAATTTCACCTCCGCTAGACACGCAAAATGCGTCCGTCTTTCCTCGGTTTATCTTTGGGCGAAGGCCCTTCACAATAACCGAGTAGAACATTTCCAACTGCTACATAATCTTTTTCAACACCCCACTTCTCCCTGAGCATTTGTCCGTATTCCGTGGCAAAAACTTCTTCAGTTCGTCCCACATAACAAGCCCCAACACCAACGAAGTGTGCAGCGAGTAGTATGTTTTCAGCAATCATTGCTGCGTCCTCGCGTGTATATTGCATCTTTGGCGAAAAAATGGTTAGTACAGTCGGCGCATCGTAAAAGCCGTTCAAGATAGTTAAATCATCTCGTATACTTGGCTGTTCTGTTGAAATAGACTGGGTTATCTTTGCAGGATTGCCGTCTTTGTAGAGTATAGCTCGGCTTAATCTGCCTAAACGCTCGTTGATTTCTCTATCTTGACAAACTACAATGAAGGAGCGTTGGTTGTTACCTGCGCTGGGAGCGTGAAGCCCCGCTGTTAGAATTTGCTGCAATGTTTCTTCGTCTAACTGCTTGTCTTGAAAACGGCGAATTGAGCGTCTTTTTAGCATTTCCTTTATTATCTCGTTCATATTTTCCTCCTATTTTGCTCCTGTTTTCCTTCTATTTAGCATATACTGACTTTTTCACTTTGAAAAGTACGCACTTTTTTATTAGGCAAGTCACTTTTTTGTGACATTTGCGCACTTCCGGCCTTTTCTTGTATGATTGAATTTCAAATAATATGCTATACTTAAACAAAGTGCAATATTACATTTATTATATTGCTTTATATGCGGAAACATTGGAGGTATTATTATGATTACAAAGAAAGACCTGCCGGTCTGTCCGGTTAAAACAACAGTTAGCCTCATTGGGAACAAGTGGAAGCTGCTTATTTTGCGCGACATATTAACCGGGCCAAAGCGCTTTGGGGAATTGCGAAAGAGTTTAGATGGTATCAGTCAGAAAGTATTGACTGATAGTTTACGGGGTATGGAGCATGATGGCATATTGACTCGTACTGTTTATCCGGAAGTGCCGCCAAGAGTTGAGTATAGTCTAAGTGAATTAGGTGAGACCATGCGCCCAATCATTTCGGCTATGGAAATTTGGGGAAAAAGGTATAAGGAAATTATTGACAACTGACAATAATAAGCCTCTACGCCTACGGAAGCGAAACGATTGGCAGCATGGACTATTGTTTAGGTGTATACTCGTACTGACTCGAACCCCGTTTTACAAACACATAGATCATGCGGTTTTATCCCTAAGCTTTTGCAGCATTCCTTGTGGATCGAAAACAATCAAATTGTTTTGTACTGTAAAAAGTGTTTCGAAGGAAACATCCTCCCATGGAGAGTTGTCAGTACTTTCTAAAATTTTATCAACCTGCCCGTAAGGTAAATACCGACCTCCAAATCGGATAATTCATCGTCTTTCCCAAGACCAACCGAACCAAGACTCATTATGCTCGTTTTCGGCAAAACATCGCTATATTCCGAGCGGAGGAGATGCATAACGACGCTGTCAAAATATTTAGCTATCTTATTGAATTCAGGCATTGTTTCCTTGCCTCCCCTTGCTCTTTATCCACCTAACAAATCTTTATATCCGCTCCGCCGATTGCCTTTTTACATCGAAATTAAAATCTGAAAACCATGTAATAATTCAAGGTTATGCTAATTATGACACTTCTTTGTGACCCTGATGTGTATACTCTCCATTACATCCAAAGCAGCATTATTTAACTTGTCATCATAACTTGCTACAGCGGAAGCATCTACAATTACTAAAGCCTCAGGTAATGCGGCTTTTGCCAGTACAGCATTAGATAAAACACAAATATTTGATACAAGACCTATTAACTCAACGCTATCATACTTCTTTTCCTCAAGATACCTGACAAGCTCAAGCGATCCGAAAGCAGTTTTTTCAAAACGTTTGTCTGTTTCAATGCAATTATCCTTAACCTTCCCATAGAGCTCCCAGCCGGCTGTTCCTTTGATACAATGCTTAACAGGCAGATTAACTCCCTCTTGAGTACTTAAGTAATCCTCGCTGTGGGTATCGAATGTAAAAGCGACATCATGTCCGTTATCTCTATATTCGGCTATTTTTTGTAATATCACGCCTTCAATAGTCTCCGCCTTCTTAAAACCCAAAGCACCGTTTACAAAATCATTTTGATAATCGACTACAACAAGTATCTTTTTCATTGTGGTTAATGCTCCTTTAGTTCGAAATCCGCCGCAGTTCCAGATCATTGTTTTCCTCTTCAGTATAATGCGAATTTGTTCCGATTTACGCAGCTCGTACAAGAGACTTTCACCTAAACGTCCCTGATTCACCGGTGAAGTTTACTACTTATCTATTTCACAAGATTAATAATTATCTAAGGACTGTGAGCTCATATCGTGTTGTCCCTAGCCCTATTTTTTCGGCATGTCGAAGTGATGTCCTGCCGGAATCAAAAAGGTTTTTCTTTGCGCCTTTTTGAACTAAATCAAGGCAGGCAGCGTCCAGCGCAACAGGATCTTTACCTGCAAGAACGCCAATATTTTCTGTAATCGGCTTCATAGCTGTGCCGAAACAATCACATTCGGATGTTATGTTACAAACAAATGAGATGTATATTATATCCTTGTCTTTTGACGCTCCATAAGCATATTCCGCCATTTTCTGCATAAAATTGACGCCTTTCCATGAATTGCTGATCGCTCCTTTCGGACAAACCGCAATACATCCTGCGCATCCGACACATTTGCTTTGATCAATTACTGCCTTTTTCTGCATATGGATAGCATCAAAATCGCACTTGTCGGCACAAATACCGCAGGAAATGCATCTTTTAGCATCTATTATAGGGGTCATATCAGTATGCTGTTCCATTTTCCCGCTTCGAGAAGCAAAGCCCATAGCCAATTGCTTCAAAGTGCCGCCAAAGCCCGCCGCAACGTGTCCCTTAAAATGACTGGTGACGATCAGTTGATTGTATTTTTGAAACCCTATGCCTATTTTGCATTTCTTGAAGTATTCTTTATCTATTTCGACCTCACAGTGATCAGTACCAATATCTCCGTCTGCGATAACAATGGGTATCTGTGTGAAGCCATGTGATATTGCCGTCCGAACATGCTCATTCGATGTAGTCCTCGAACCTCTGTATAAAACATTGGTTTCGATATAAGATGTCTGCACTCCCTCATTTTTAAGATAATTTATGATGCTGTCGTAGCATTTTGCGGGAATAAATGTTTTATTGCCTTTTTCACCAAAATGAACCTTGATCGGCACTTCTTTCTCAAATTTATGTCCGGTTTCCAAAACTACCTGTTTCAATAACTCCAAGGCATCTTCACCAAATTTGCTGTAATCCGATCCTGAATTCTTAATAAAATATACTTTACTCAAATTTTAGTAACTCCTTCGTTGTGCTTAAGTGCAAAATTTCATATATTGTGTACATTTTAAAAGCTCATAAGCATTCCTCATCTCTGTCCAATAGGCTAACTTATACGCTTTCACAACACAACATAATATTACACTCTAGAGTACACTCTAAGTCAAGAGCAATTTTAAAGATATACCTTCAAACAGCACAACCGACGCATTTCTGCGACGGTTTTCACGCATTTATTTTCATTTATACTTGTTCTGGACTATACTTTTTGTGAAACGAGTATCATTCGGTTGGCATTCAAGCTATAAGGCGTATCAGTACTAAAACTCCCATAGGAGCTTGACACACTTAACCCTGTTTGACTCAGCAGAGCTGCAAACTGATCTCAGGAGTTAGCATTGGAGAATAAACGAGTAGATAATCCTGAACGTTAAAAAGCTTTTCAAACTCAAAAACCGGCATCATTCATCCCACCTGCTTCCTAGTAAATTAAGAAAGAATATCACAATGTATATTCCAAAGCAAACCAAATATCTACTTTTAGGGCGTTCTGTATTCTTAATCAAATACCTTTCCCACCTTCAGCACATCTTTCTTTTGTAACCATACTTGATGTTTTATGTTCCTGTAAACGGGATTTAGGTCAGTTTGCCGTAGCGGTTTAATCCTAAGCTATATCAAAAAGTCATAATAAACGATAGACACAATCGCTTAATCCGTTTTTTCCCTTTCCGCTCTTCTCATAAATGGCAGATAAAGAACCAATAGAACCAGTACAATAGCAAAGAAAAGCCACACATCATTGAAAGCAAACATCGCACCTTGCATTAAAATCCTGCCGTAAGCCGCTTGCATCGCAATATCTGCGTTTGTTGCCAGACTGGCTTGTATAATCGCCGGATTGTATTGTGTTATAGCGCTTGCCAGATAAAAAGTATTCACTTCCGTTCTATGCATAAGCAGTATCGTGGCGAGTGATAAAGATATGCTCCCTCCTATTACTGAAAGGTAACTGTTAAGAACCGATGCAGTTCTCATGTCTTTACGGCTAATTGTTGCAAACACTGTCACTGAAATGGGCACCGCTACAAATGCAAGTCCTGCTCCCATTATGGCCCCTATCCAAAGGATAGTTTCCATATCACTTTCAAGAGTAAGCCTTGTAGATAATAATAATGCGTAGACACATATGGGAAGCCCCAGTACTACCGGCCATCTCGGATGAATTTTATCAGTCATTACTCCCGCTATAGCAGAGAAAAAAAGCATCGTTCCGGCAAGTATCGCTTGATAGTGACCGGAATACGCCGGAGTAAAACCCATAAGCCACTGAAGATAGAAAATTTTAACCATAAGCGCCCCGTATAGTAATCCCATCAGCAGAATGTTAGCTAGATTACCTGTCATAAACGGTATGTTTTTAAAAAGACTAAAGTCAAGCACACTTTTATCTTTCACAGCAAACGCAACGACAAAATATAGAATTATCGATATACCGGCGACTATGAATAGCCCTTTAATGAAATCCGAATTAAACCAGTCGTAGTGCTGACCTCTGTCAAGGAAAAGCTGTAAGCTTCCGGTAGCGACAGCAAGCAATATAAATGCCGGCCAATTTACTTTTAAATTTTCTGATGATGTTGTCGTCGAAGGGATAAGGGCTGTCACAGATACGAAAGAGATCAATGCCCATATTACATTTATGTAAAAAATACCCCGCCAGCCAAGTTCTTCAACAATCCACGAAGCAAGCATAGGTCCTAAAGCCGGAGCTATACCAATTGCAAGCATAAGGCCGATCATCATCCTACCACGCTTGTTTGCCGGAAAAATTTCAAACAGCAGAGCGGTTGCTATGGGCATCAGAGGTCCGTCTCCTAAGCCTTGAATCGCTCTGAAAATCACCAGCGATTCAAAATCCCGGGCAAGCCCTCCAAGAAATGCGCTTAGTCCAAACACGACGATTCCGGATAGTATTACCCTTTTATACCCAAATCTTTTCCCAAGCCAGCCCGCCAACGGTATCATCATGGCATTTGTCGCAAGATACATTGTGGTCAGCCACACCGATCTGTCTATTGATACGCTTAAATCGGAAGTTATCGTTTCAAATGCCACAAATACGCTTGTTCCAGCCATTTCAATCATTAAAGACGGTATCGCCACCGCCAGCAATATAAGCCATTTGTTCGTTTTCATCATCCGCTCCTTAATCTTGTTATCTTTCTACTCTCACTCTTGCTAGCATACCAATCTTAAGGCGCAGATTCTCATCGTTTTGATCATCCAAAGCTATTTTTACAGGTATTCTTTGAGCCACGCGCACCCAGTTCCCCGCTGTCGCATCCGGCGGAAAAAGAGCAAACGCAGCGCCACCCGCCGGCATTATGCTTTCCACTTTACCGCGCAGCTGCTCGTTCGGATACGCATCCACGTAAATATCCACCTCTTGCCCGACTCTTAAATATCTTACCTGTTCTTCTGAAAAATTGGCTGTTATCCATAATTCGTCAAGGTTCACAACGGACATGAGCGCTTGGCCGGGCATAACATATTCTCCTGTTTCAACCTGCATATGTGCAACATATCCGTCGGAAGGCGATAAAATATTCGTTTTACGATATAAAACTTCTGATTCCTCAAGAAGTATATTTAACTCATCTTGCCTTATTCTTGCCATAGCAAGCTCAGCTGACATTTCAGGATTATTGTCAAGATTATCAATTGTCAGATCATTAGCCCTTATAGCAGTTTCAATTTTTCTTACCGCAAGCCTTTGAAGTGTTGAATCAATGGCTGCAAGCGATTCGCCTTTTGTCACATGCTTGCTTTCGGCTGCGTGTATTTCTTCTATATTGCCGGGAAGAAGTGATGCCACAGTATATATACTTCCATCAACAAAAGCGTTGTTTGTGCTGATCCATTGATCCATATAGTCTATATATAAATATCCTCCTACTCCGGCTGCCGCAAGCACCAAAATAATCACCATTACCGAAACGAGAGTTTTTACGCTAAATGTTACCTCTCCCTTGACTCTTCGGCTTCTAGACTCGCTGCTGATCTCCATTGAAGCTGATTCTACAGTCAGACTCTTTAATTCATCCATTTACTTTCCCTCCGCCTATTTAAAAATTTACCCTTATAGTTTAGTTCCTCTTATGAATATATCCAAACATTCACTTACCGCCTCAACTGTTAGTACCTTAAACGGATCCATAGCAAGGAAATGCTCATCTTCATAAAGAGCGATCCATATTCCTAAAAACATCTTTGCACCGACTATAGGATTAAAACGGCGAACAATGTCTTTGTCCTGAAGTTCCCTGAAATAATCCGCCAATATAAAGGCAAGATTATTAATGAGCGCCGCATAAACCTGCACCATTAAGTCGTAATGCCGCTGGCTTTCCATGTATAATATCCGGATTAAATCTTCATTCTGCTTTAAGCCTTCAAGAAAGAAAAGGGCAATCGACTCAAGCGCTTTGCTATATTCCATCTCGTTTGCGTTTTTTACAAATTCAGCAAAATCCTGACTAGGCAGGTACCTTAAGACGACTTCGCCGAAAAGCTTCTCCTTTGACGCAAAATGCCTAAAAAGAGTGACTTCGGTCACGTCTGAGCTTCTCGCTATTTCACGCGTTGTAGCACCTGTATACCCATGCTTAGAGAACAATTCAAGCGCTGCTTTCAAAATCCGGTTTCGCGTATCTTCCACACTCTTACACCTCCCCATTAACGTTAGTACTTACTTACATTATAGGCAAAAAAATAATGCTGTCAAATGTTTTTTATAATTTGTGTCAATGCTCCCCGCCATCGACAGGCTCCAGAGCACTTCGCATCTGTGTTGTATTATGTGTCACAAACCCCGTCCCCTTGACACATAGGCCTACAT
>Ga0209616_1000199_pt1 | contig 18565 bp, 14 predicted proteins | sample FlocCalmetaG_FD_184153 | JGI IMG/M metagenome (GOLD analysis project Ga0209616, IMG submission 184153) | Freshwater bacterial and archeal communities from Indian Creek, Illinois, USA - Floc-Cal metaG (SPAdes) (version 2) | ecosystem: Environmental > Aquatic > Freshwater > Unclassified ...
TGGGGTTGCAGTTGCCGCGCATCGCGCGCGACCAAGCCCGCGCGACCGAGTCGATCGAGCGCAGCGAACTGGCCCCGGGCGACTTGGTCTTTTTCAACACCTTGGGGCGGCGTTACAGCCACGTGGGCATCTACATCGGCGGCGACCGCTTCGTGCACTCGCCGCGCAGCGGGGCGCGGGTGCGCATCGAAAGCATGGGCCTGCGCTACTGGGCCACGCGTTTTAACGGCGCGCGGCGGGTTCAAGTAGCCGGTTTGACAACCCGCACCCCACCCGCGCCTATGCAAGCCGAACTGCTGACGCAACGCTAGTTCGGCTGGCCCAAATCAAACCGCCCGCGCTGCGTCCGCTTTCTTCAACACCACGTACAGCTCGTCCTTGATGCGCAGCTTTTCCTTCTTCAGGGTCTCGATCTGGTCTTGGCTGCCGACCACGGTGCCGGCTTCCATGTTCTTGATGGTGTGGTCGAGCTCGTTGTGCTTCTCGAACAGGCGGCCAAAGTGGTGGTCGCTCACCTTGAGTTCAGAAATCAGATCGCGGTACTCTGGAAACATGCTTGCTCCTATATGCTAAAAAAACGGCTGCACAGCCCACGCGGCCGCAGCTACATGGGCTACTGTAACCGAGTCAGAGGCTGATACAGCCTCTCAGGTCACCTTGATGCAGTCGGCAAAGTAGGCCTTGCGCCCGTCGGCGTCTTGCTCGACCACCAGGCCGTGGATGTCGGTCTCGAAGCCCGGGCACTGCTTGGCGAAATCGCGCGCGAACTTCAAATAATCGACGATGCGCCGGTTGAACACCTCGCCCGGGATGAGCAGCGGGATGCCAGGCGGGTACGGGGTGATGAGCGCGGTGGTGATGCGGCCCTCGAGCGCGTCGATCGGCACGCGCTCGGTGCGGCGGCGGGCGATGTGGGCAAAGGCATCGCTGGGCTTCATGGCCGGGGTCAGGTCGCTCAGGTACATCTCGGTGGTCAGGCGCGCGATGTCGGATTTGGCGTAGAGCTCGTGCACCAGCTGGCACAGGTCGCGCAGCCCCATTTTTTCGTAGCGCCGCTGCTTGGCGCAGAACTCGGGCATGGTGCGCCACAGCGGCTGGTTGCGGTCGTAGTCGTCTTTGAACTGCTGCAAGGCGGTGAGCAGGGTGTTCCAGCGGCCCTTGGTGATGCCGATGGTGAACATGATGAAAAAGCTGTAGAGGCCGGTTTTTTCCACCACCACGCCGTGCTCGCTTAAGTATTTGGTGACGATGCTGGCCGGGATGCCGGTGGCGGCAAAGTCGCCCTTCATGTTCAGCCCCGGCGTGAGCAAGGTGGCTTTGATCGGGTCCAGCATATTGAAGCCCGGCGCCATGTCGCCAAAGCCGTGCCAGGCGTCGCCGCCGCGCAGCAGCGGTTGGCCGTCGGCGTTGGTGCGCTGCAAAATCCAGTCGTGGGCCCGGCCTACGCCCTCTTCGGCCAGCGCCTCGGGGCCCCAGACTTGGAACCACCAATCGTCGTCGCCAAACTCGGCATCGACCTTGCGCATGGCGCGCCTGAAGTCCAGCGCCTCGGCGATGCTTTCTTCGACCAGCGCCGTGCCGCCGGGCGGCTCCATCATGGCGGCGGCCACGTCGCAGCTGGCGATGATGCTGTACTGCGGGCTGGTGCTGGTGTGCATCAGGTAGGCCTCGTTGAACAGGTGCCGGTCCAGCGGCGTGCTCTGCGAGTCTTGCACCAGCACGTGGCTGGCTTGGCTGATGCCGGCCAGCAGCTTGTGGATGCTCTGGGTCGAATAGACCACCGAATGCTGCGGCCGCCCGCGCTTGCGCCCCATGGCGTGGAAGGTGCCGTAAAAAGGGTGAAAGGCGGCGTGCGGCAGCCAGGCTTCGTCGAAGTGCAGGTTGTCCACGTAGCCGTCGAGCATCTGCTTGATGGCTTCGGTGTTGTAGAGCACGCCGTCGTAGGTGGACTGCGTCAGCGTCAGGATGCGCGGTTTGACCGTTTGCGCATCGACGCCGGCCAGCAACGGGTGCGCCTCGATCTTGGCGCGGATCGCCTCGGGCTCGAACTCGCTCTGCGGAATCGGGCCGATGATGCCCCAGTGGTTGCGCGTGGGCTTGAGGAACACCGGCACGGCCCCGGTCATGATGATGCTGTGCAGCACCGACTTGTGGCAGTTGCGGTCCACCAGCACCACATCGCCCGGGGCCACGGTGTGGTGCCAGACCATTTTGTTGCTGGTGCTGGTGCCGTTGGTGACAAAAAAGCAGTGGTCGGCGTTGAAGATGCGCGCGGCGTTGCGCTCGCTCTCGCCGATGGCGCCGTTGTGGTCGAGCAACTGGCCCAGCTCTTCGACCGAGTTGCAGACGTCGGCGCGCAGCATGTTCTCGCCAAAAAACTGGTGAAACATCTGCCCCACCGGCGACTTGAGGAACGCCACCCCGCCCGAGTGGCCGGGGCAGTGCCAGCTGTAGGAGCCGTTTTCGGCGTAGTCGAGCAGCGCCTTGAAAAAGGGCGGCTGGATGCCCTCGAGGTAGCTCTTGGCTTCGCGGATGAGGTGGCGCGCCACGAACTCGGGCGTGTCCTCGAACATGTGGATGAAGCCGTGCAGCTCGCGCAAAATGGCGTTTGGCAGGTGGCGGCTGGTTTTGGTTTCGCCGTAGATGTAGATCGGCACATCGGCGTTTTTGCGCCGCACTTCGTCGATGAAGTGGCGCAAGTTGAGCACCGCCGGGTCGAGGTCGGGGCCGGGGGTGAATTCCTCGTCGTCGATCGACAGGATGAAAGCGCTGGCGCGGCTTTGCTGCTGCGCAAACTGGCTCAGGTCGCCATAGCTGGTCACGCCCACGACCTCGAAGCCCTCGCTCTCGATGGCTTGCGCCAGCGCACGAATGCCCAAGCCCGAGGTGTTTTCGGAGCGGAAGTCTTCATCGATGATGACGATGGGGAAGCGAAATTTCATGGTGCACCAGTGTAGAGACTCAATATGACGCAAGCCCCCCGTGGCCTCTGGGTCTGGGGGCGGCGCAGCGATTGTGCACCACGCGTGCGCTTAATGCGCTATGCTCTAGCAGCATTGGTTTTGACTGCGGGGCACGCGTATGACGGATTGGATGGTGTGGTGGCTGCTGGCCGGCTTGGCGATCGTGCTCGAATTGCTCACCGGCACTTTTTTTCTGCTCATGCTCGCGGTCGGCTTGGTGGCCGGTGCGCTGGCGGCGCACGCTGGGCTGGGGCTCACGGGGCAGCTGCTCACGGCCGCGATCGTGGGCGGCGGCGCGGTGGCCCTGTGGCAGCGCTGGCGCGCCCGGCACCCCATCCAAGCCACAGCCGGACGCAACCCCGACATCAACCTCGACATCGGGCAGACGCTGGTGGTGGAACGCTGGCAAGCCGACGGCTGGGCGCAGGTGCGCTACCGCGGCGCCAACTGGAGCGTGCAGCTCCAACCCGGCACCAGCCCCGGTGTGCACACGCGCTACCGCATCGTGCAGGTGCACGGCAACACCCTGATCGTGCAAGCCCTCGACCCCGAACCGCCCAGCGCCGCACCAGAACCCGGCGCGCCCTCTCACTAAACAAAGGAATCCTGCCATGGAGTTCATCGCCCTCGCCGTCGTCATCGTCGCCATCGTGTTCGTGGTGCGCTCGATCCAAGTGGTGCCGCAGCAAAATGCGTGGGTCAAAGAGCGCTTGGGCAAATACGCCGGCACGCTCGGGCCCGGGCTCAATTTTTTGGTGCCCTTCATCGAGCGCGTGGCCTACAAGCACAGCCTGAAAGAGATCCCGCTCGACGTGCCCGAGCAGATTTGCATCACGCGCGACAACACCCAGCTCAAGGTCGATGGGATTTTGTACTTTCAGGTCACCGACCCCATGCGCGCCAGCTACGGCTCGTCCAACTTCATGCTGGCCATCACGCAGCTGGCGCAGACCACGCTGCGCAGCATCATCGGCCGCATGGAGCTCGACAAAACCTTCGAAGAGCGCGACCTGATCAACTCGCAGGTGGTGACCGCCATCGACGAGGCTGCCCTCAACTGGGGCGTGAAGGTGCTGCGCTACGAGATCAAAGACCTGACGCCCCCGGCCGAGATTCTGCGCTCGATGCAGGCCCAGATCACCGCCGAGCGCGAGAAGCGCGCCCTGATCGCCGCCTCGGAAGGGCGCAAGCAAGAGCAGATCAACATCGCCAACGGCGAGCGCGAAGCCTCCATCGCCCGCTCCGAGGGCGAACGCCAAGCCGCCATCAACCTGGCCCAAGGCCAAGCCTCGGCCATTTTGGCGGTGGCCGAAGCCTCGGCGCAAGCCATCGAGCGCATCGCCCACGCCATCCGCACCGACGGCGGCGAGGCGGCGGTGCAGCTCAAAGTGGCCGAAAAAGCCGTCGAAGCCTACGCCAAAGTGGCGGCCGATGCCCACACGACCCTGATCGTGCCCTCGAACATGACCGAAGTGAGCCACCTGATCGGCTCGGCGATGCAGATGGTGCGCACGCTCAAGCCCAGCGCCTGAGCCCCCAGCCGCGGCCCTACCCCCGCGGCGCGAGCGCCGTTGCCAGGAAGCGCGAGCGCTGCCGCTCGGTAAGCCAGCGCTCGGTCAGCCAGCGCCGCCGCCAGTGTAGAATGCTGGGCTACCCGGAGAGATGGATGAGCGGTTTAAGTCGCACGCCTGGAAAGCGTGTGTGGGCTAACCCCCACCGCGGGTTCGAATCCCGCTCTCTCCGCCACATTTCTGCAGTTCGATTGAGCTGCCAGCGACTTTTCGGGCGATCCACCCCGATTTTGGCTTTGATGCCCCCGTTTTGGCAAACTGGGGTGCCAGCGTTGGCCCCGCGCCGTCGTCGCATTCTATTTCCCGCTACCGCGTTTTGCTGCTCACAGGCGAGGCCTTGCAACCATGTTTGAACCCATCGCATTGGTCGCCCTCGGCCTAGGGGTCATCAGCGTCCTGCTGTTGCTCATTCTGTTGCTGCGCAAAAATCGGGTCGAATGGCCCGCCGACCTGACAGTTCGGCTGGGTTTGGTGGAGCAGTCGCTGCAGGCGCTGAATCAGTCGAGCGCACGCAACGAAGCCGGCAACGAGCGCACCCAAGCCCAGTTGCGCGAATTCACGGCCCAAGCCATGCAGTCGCACGAGGCGCTGCGCAAAATCCTCGACGACAAGCTCGAAAAAACGGTGGAAGAGTCGCGCAAAGGCCGCGCCGAGCTCACCACGGCCTTTGGCACCCTGAAACTGGAGGTGGGGGGCCAACTGGGCGTGATGTCGGGCGCGCTCAAAGACCAGCTCGACGGCAACGGCAACCAGATCCGCAACCAGTTCTCCACCTTGCAAGACGCCGTGGCGCAGCAACTGCAGGGCATGGTGCAGGGCAGCCAGCAAAACTCGGAGCAATTGCGCACGGCGCTCAACGAGCGTTTGGCGGCAATCCAAGCCGACAACACCAGCAAGCTCGAAGAAATGCGCCGCACCGTCGATGAAAAGCTCCACGCCACGCTCGAACAACGCTTGGGCGATTCGTTCAAACTGGTGAGCGAGCGCCTCGAGCAGGTGCACACCGGCCTGGGTGAAATGAAGACCCTCGCCGGCAGCGTGGGCGACCTCAAGCGCGTCATGACCAACGTGCGCACCCGCGGCACTTGGGGTGAAGTGCAGCTCGGCGCCATCATCGAGAGCTTGCTCACGGCCGAACAGTACGCCAAAAACGTCAAGACGGTGCCCGGCAGCAACGAACTGGTCGAGTTCGCCATCAAGATGCCCGGCAAGGGCGCCGACGACACCGTTTGGTTGCCGATCGACTCGAAGTACCCGGTCGAGCACTACCAGCGCCTGATGGACGCGCACGAACTGGCCGACAAAGACGCCATCCTCAAAGCGGCCACCGCGTTTGAATCTTCGTTGCGCCTCGAAGCCAAAAAAATCCAAGACAAATACCTGAACCCGCCGCACACCACCGACTTCGCCATCCTGTTCGTGCCCACCGAGGGGTTGTTCGCCGAGGTCTGCCGCATCCCGGGCATGGTCGAGGCGCTGCAGAACCAGTGCCGCATCGTCGTCGCCGGGCCGACCACCCTGGCCGCCATGCTCAACAGCCTGCGCTTGGGCTTTCGTACGCTGGCGATCGAGCAGCGTTCGTCCGAGGTCTGGCACATCCTGTCTGGCGTCAAGACCGAGTTCAAGAAGTTTGGCGAGATCGTGGACGCCACCCACAAGTCGATCGACAACGCGGCCAAAAAATTCAGCGAAATCGGCACCCGCACCCGCGCCATCGAGCGCAAGTTGCGCGACGTAGAGGCATTGCCCGCCAACGCACCCACCGGCCTTGAGGCCAGCGATCTGCTGGCGCTCGAGGACGAGCCGTTGAAATGAGAAAACGGCTGCGCTTGTAGGGCTTGGGGAAAGCGGGGGCCAATGTCAGCTCAAGCCCATGTTGGTGGCGCTCCACTCGCTGCACCTGCTCCCGCAGCGCGCACTGCACATGGCCGACCCCACCCCTCCCCCTGCACCCGAGCCTGCGTGGCGCCGGGCGCTGGCCGAAATCGAAACGCGCTTGGTCGAACTGGGCTTTGGCACCCACTTCTTGAACGAGATGCGCCCTTTCGCCCAAGCCGCCCGCCACGCACACACACCACGCAGCGCCACGCCAGGCCTGCAGCGACTGCTGCAGCAGCGCTTCCACCTCATCGGCGGTGAAGAACTCGACAGCCTGGCACACAGCGAGAGCAAACTGATCCCGCACACGCCGTTTCTGCAGCACCTGCACCAGCAGGGCCGCGCGCACGCCCAAGCTTGGTTGCACGACAGCGCCGCGCTGGTCGGGCTGCGCTCGAGCATCGATGTCGAGGCATTGTTTGGCTGATCCCTGGATGGCCGCTTGGCACCTGGCGCAGCCACAGGCGCAAGCCGGTGTTCATCTGGCGTTCATCTACCCTTAAGCTTACCTTCATGCGTTTGTTAGCCAGCGCAAGGTTGCCAGGGCTTTAATCTAAAACAGTCATGGCGCTTGGCCGTGGCCGTGGTTGACAATCGATTGAAAGGATTTTTCGAGATGAAACTCAAACTTCTGGGCGCAGCCCTCTTGGCTTCCGGTCTGGTTTTCTCTACACAGGCGCATGCCTATACCGCTTGCCCCAGCGCCCCCAGCGCTGCCGCACCGGCTACCGCACCGGCCGCCACCCCGGCAGCGCGCACCATCACCGAAGCCCAAGTGCTGGCCGCCCAGAAAGCCTGGGGCCGGGCGCTGGTGCAGATCAGCAGCGATTTCGCCAGCGGTGGCCTTGCGCGTGCCACCGCCACCGCCTCGGCCGTGATCGACGCAGCCTACGGCTACCAGATGGGCCCGGTGCTGTTCAAGCCCACCCTGACCACGGCACCCCACACCTTCCGCACCACGCGCGAGGGCGCACTGGCTTACTTTGTCGGCAACAACCCGGCCTTCCCGAATGACCGCGGCTTCGCGCTCAAAGGCTGGACCCACGTCGAGGTGCGCAACGCCGCTGTGCTGATCCACGGCGACGTGGCCAAAACCATGGGCAACGTCACCCTGACCAACCGCGATGGCAGCCGCACCACGGTGGACAAAACCTGGGGCTTCCGACTCGACCCCCAAGGCAATCTGCGCATTGTGCTGCACCACTCCTCGCTGCCCTTCACCGGCTCTTAATCTGCCGTGTTGCTTAGCCGCCTGAGCATTGCCTTTGCGGTTCTGATCCTGCTCAGCGCAGTGCAGGCGGCTTTTTCGGTGTGGGCCGTGCGCACCGCCAGCGCACAGTCTGCTCTCACGCGCGACGCCCAGCAGATGCTCACCGAGTACCAGGCGCTGGCGGCCAACAAACAGCGCTTGCTGGTCTGGTTGGCAGGCACGGCCCTGACCGGCCAAGGCAGTGCCGACACGCGCAACCAACTGCTGCAAGAAATGGAGCGCTCGCTGCACGAGCTGGAGCGGCTGCAGGCGCTGCAACCATTGCCGCCACCCTCTGGCACACCTGCTGGCAGCTCGGCAACCCAGACCGCATCGTCACCGCACGCCGCACCCCAAAGCCACCCGATCGCCCTTTTGCGTGCCAATTTTGACGCCATGCGGGCCTACGTGCTGCAAGCCAGCACCGCCACGGCGCGCAGTCCGGTTGCAGATCAGGCCCTGATGTGGTTGCAGGCTGCTGCCGTATTTGATCACCACGGCGGGCGCGACATGCGCAAGGAGCTGGCCGCTGCGATTGCGCAGCAACGCCAGGCCACCGAGCAGGCCATGGCGCAGCAAAACGAAACGCTAGACACCCTGCAGCGCTCCAGTCTGGGGCTCATGCTGCTGTCGGCGCTGTGGGGCTTGCTGGCAGGCGGTTATTTTATGCGCCGCCTGCATCAACCTTTTAGGCAGCTGCGGTTGGCCACCGAGGCGCTGGCCGATGGCGACTACCGGCAGCGCCCAGACACCGCCAACCCAGACGAGTTCAACCTGATCGGTCAGCAATTGAACGCATTGGCCCGTCGCCTCGAAGCCAATCAACGCCAAAACGAGGCCTTGCGCGCCGGGCTCGACGCCGCCGTGGCCGAGCGCACCCAGGCGCTGATGCGCAGCCACGAGGCGCTGCTGCAAGTGGATGCGCGGCGCCAGCGGTTTTTTGCCGAAATCAGCCACGAGTTGCGCACCCCGGTCACGGTCATTCGCGGCGAGGCCGAAATCGCCCTGCGCAGCGGCGGGCAGGCTGGCGTGCAAGACGCCGCCTATCGCGGCGCCCTCGAGCGCATCGTCACGGCAGCCGCCGCCTTGGGCCAGCGGGTGCAAGAGCTGGTGCGGCTGGCGCGATCGAGCGCCAGCGCCCAAAGCTACGCCTTTGCGCCGGTGCGCTTGCGCGCCGTGGTGCAAGGGGCGCAGCAGCAGATGCAGGCGATCGCCTCGAATCGCGGCATCGAGCTGCTGGACCGAGCCAGCGCCGCCGCCGGCGATTGCGTGCTCGAAGCCGACCTCGACAAATTGCAGCAAGCGCTGGTGATCGTGCTCGACAACGCGGTGCGCTACAGCGCCGCCGGCAGCCAAGTACAGATCGAGGCCGAGCCCGACGCGGCGGCGCAGTGCCTGCGCATCGCCATCAGCGACAGCGGCATGGGCATCGACCCCGAGCAAACCGAGCAGGTGTTCGAGCCCTACTTCCGCAGCGAAGCCGCGCGCCTGCGCAGCCCCGAAGGCTTGGGTCTGGGTTTGTCGATCGCGCGCGCGATCGTGCTCGCACACCGGGGCAGCATCGCCATGGAAGCCTTGGCGGTTGGCGGCACCCGCGTCACAATCGAGCTGCCGCTGGCCGGCGCCGCCGCTGCGGCCGCCTAAGCCATTCCCAAACCGCCCTTCACCCACTGCGCCCCTTTGCGATCCCCCAAGCAATTGAACGCCGCCCCTCCATTTTTTAGAGCGCCCTGCCCATGTATTTGCTGATCGTAGAAGACGACGACCGGGTGGCCGATTTTCTGCGCCGGGGGCTGGCTGCAGAAGGATACAGCACCCAACGCGTGGCCAACGCCGAAGAGGCGCTGCTGCGCCTGCGCCAGCACCCCTGTGCCTTGCTGCTGCTCGACCTGATGCTGCCGGGCATGAGCGGCATCGAGTTGTGCCAGCGGCTGCGCGCCGAGCGCCTGCAAATGCCGGTGCTCATGCTCACCGCGCTCGATGGGGTCGAAGACCGGGTGCAGGGCTTGCGCTGCGGGGCCGACGACTATCTGGGCAAGCCCTTTGCTTTCGACGAGCTGTTGGCACGCATCGAGGCGCTGCTGCGCCGCCCGACGGCGCTGGCGCAGGCTGCGCGCACGCTGGAGGTGGCCGATTTGCTGTTTGACCGCGACCAGATGCAGTGCTGGCGCGCCGGTCGCGCCTTGCATCTAACGGCCAAGGAGCTGGCGCTGCTGGAGCTGCTCATGAGCGCGCCCGGGCGCGTGTACAGCCGCGAACGCATTTTGGCCAACGTCTGGGGCAGCTACGAAGACCCGCTCACCAACGTGGTCGAGGTCTATATCCGGCGCCTGCGCGCCAAGATCGACGACGGCCACGAGTTGGCCCTCATCAAAACCGTGCGCGGACTGGGCTACCGGCTCGACGCTGCTGCCACGCCCACCGGTTCCGGACTGCAAGCGGCTGGCTAAAGGCCTGCCAGCCCGCTGGGATGCATGGCGTTAAGCCAGAGCGGGCGGGGCGCTACACTCGCTCGTCGGCATCCGAATCGGACGCCTTCCTTTTATTCAGCATGTTCCCCTACAACCCCCTGCAACGCTCACACATCGTCCCCACCGAAGCGCCGCTGGCCCACGTGCCGGGAAGCATCATTTTTTGGTGGGCGTTTTTTGCCCTCGGTGTGGTGGCGTTTGCGGCCGGCATGTGGGGCATGGTTTGGCGCCGCGTGCGCCGGCGGCGTTTGCGGGCCGATCTGGCGCAGTGGCCCGCCAGCGGCGATCGCGCCACCCAAGCACGGTTTTTGCTCGAACTGGTGCGCCGCCACCGCCTCAAGCCGCCCGCTGCTTGGATGGAGGCCCTCGATCAGGCCGGCGACCCCCAGTTCGTGAACCCAGACCCGACCCAGCCCGATCCGCTGCTGGCCTTGCGCGACGCCATCGAGGACATGGAATACGCCGACTGAGCGCTGGCACTAGGCCGACAACGCAGCGGCCCCCGCCCGAACGGCGTTGCGGCCGGCTTTTTTGGCGCGGTACAGGTTGTGGTCGGCTTCGCGCAGCAAATCGTCGGCGCCGTGCATCAGGTCGAGTCGGGCGCAGCCCACGCCGATGCTGACCGTCACCGCCGGCCAGGCGGCCCCAGTAACACCGGGCTGGGTTTCTTGGTGCACGCGCTGGCGCAATAGCTCGGCCAGGTGCAGGGCGCCGTACTCATCGGTGTCGGTCAGCAGGCAGACGAATTCCTCGCCCCCGTAACGGGCCACGAGGTCGGTTGGCCGCTGCAGGCCGCTGGCCAAGGCAGCCGCCACCCGGCGCAGACAATCGTCGCCGTTTTGGTGGCCGTGCGTGTCGTTGAAGCGCTTGAAGTGGTCGACGTCGATCAGCAGCGTGCTCAGGGGCGCACCGCTGCGCTGGCTGCGCGCCCACTCGATCGCCAGCCGTTCGTCGAAATGGCGCCGGTTGGCGATGCCGGTCAGCCCGTCGATGAACACCCAGCGGCGCAGCAAATCGCCTTGGCGCTTGAGTGTGAGGTGGGTTTTGACGCGCGCGCGCACCACTTTGGTGTTGAACGGTTTGCCGATGAAATCGACCGCCCCCACATCCAGACCGTGGGCCTCCGAATCGGGGTCGGCGTTGGCGGTCAGGAAAATCACCGGGATGTCGCGCGTGAGCTCGTCGGCATGCAGGCGTTGGCAGACCTCGAAGCCGTCCAATCCTGGCATGACCACGTCGAGCAAGATCAGGTCGGGCTGCTGCTGACGTGCGATTTCGAGGGCCTTGGTGCCGTCTGTGGCGGCAAACACCTGGTGGTCGGGAGCAAAGATGCGGTAGAGCAACTGCACATTGACCGGCTGGTCGTCGACCACCAGCAGGCGCGGCCGGCGTTCGAGTGCATCCCCCAACGGGGTTCCAGGTGGCAAGGTTTGAGCAAAGTCCATCAGGGGCGATTTTCATCCAAGCAAGCATCGCATACGGCCAAGGCAGCAGAAAAATCCAGACTTTGCACGGCCGCCATCAACTGCGGCAGGCGCTCGCCCAAGGCGCCGGCATGCTGAGGCGTCAATTGTTGGGCCAAATCGAGCGCCTGCATGTCGAAAGCGAGCAAACAACTGCGCAAACGCTGCAAAATCTGGTGCAGCGCTGGGTCGGGTTGCGCGTTGGCCACGGGGGGCTGCAGCGGCGTTTGCTGCGGCGCAGCCGCGAAGGCGGGCTGTGTCAGGGCCTGCTGCAGCGCGGCAGCGGCGCCATCCAGGGCATCGAGCAAGGCCGCCAAGCTGGGCTCGGCCGCGCCCGGGCGCTGGCCAGCACCGGGCTGGGCCTCGGCAAAGGCCGCTTCGGCACGCGCCGCAGCCTGCGCCAGCGCTTGCGCCCCGACCGTGGCCGCCAAGCCCTTGAGGGTGTGGAGCTCGCGCACCGCCTCTGCTTGCGCGGGCGGCTGCCCTGAGGCCAGCCAGCCGCGCACCGCGTGGGCGTAGCGAGGCAAATCCGCAACCACTTTTTGCGCCACCTGGCTATACAAATCGTGCTGGCGCCCCATGCGCGACAGCGCCGCATCGAGGTCCAGCACCGGGGCGGTGGCGTTGGGTGCTGCTGCAGGTGCCAGCCCCTTGGGCCGCAGACGGGCCTCTGGCACGGCCAGCGCCTCGCCCCCCACCCAGTGGCGCAGCAGGGCCACCAACTGGTCGAGCTCAAACGGCTTGCCGATGTGATCCACCATACCGGCCGCTAGGCACGCCTGGCGGTCGCTCTCCATGGCGTTGGCGGTCATGGCGATCAGCGGCGGGCAGTGCAGGCCCAGCCCGGCGCGCAGCAGGCTGCTGGCCGTCAGGCCATCCATTTCGGGCATCTGCAAATCCATCAGCACCGCATCAAAATCGACTGGTGCGGGGTGGGCGGGCGCGCGGTCGTGCTCGTCGAAACCGAGTTGACGCAAGGCGGCGCGGCCGTGGTCGGCCAGCGTCACGAGGGCGCCTTCGCCTTGCAAGAGCTCGAGCGCGATCTGCTGATTGATGCGGTTGTCTTCGACCACCAGCAGGCGCAGGCCCGGCAGGCGCTGCGCAGGGTCCGGGCTGGCCACGCTGCTGGGCAGGGGAGCGTGCGCCGCTTGCAGCTGCACCTGCTCCAGTGCCAGGCGCAGCATCGGGGACGTCACGGGTTTGACCAGTTGCACCGCGTGGCCCATATGGTCTGGTGCGCCTGCGGCCCCCCCTGCCCCCAGCAGGTCGCGGCCGTGCGCAGTGAGCCAAATCAGTTTGGGGCATAGCGGGGCCGGCACGGTCTGGCGCAGGCGCTCGATCGGGGCAAGATCGGTGGGTTCAAAAAACGCGCCATCGACCACTGCCACATCAAAGCCCGCAGGGTGGGGGGCGCCTTCTGGAGCGTTTGGATCCAAGGGTTGCAGCAGCAACTGCAAGGCTTGCATGGATTCGGCATCGGCCCCAAAAGCCAGGCAGTCGCAACCCAAATCGGTCAGCATGCGCTGCAGCAAAGCGCGCGCGGGTTGGTAGCTGTGCAGCAGCAGCACGCGCCAGCGGGGCAAGGGCCCCGTGGTAGGCATGGCCTCGGGCGCTTCGGTGGGCAGTGGAAAATGCAGCGCAAAGCTAAACATGCTGCCGCGCCCGGGCACACTCAAAAGCTGAATATCGCTGCCCATCAGGCGCAGCAAGTGGCGGCTGATGGGCAGCCCCAGTCCGGTGCCGCCAAAGCGGCGCGTGGTCGAGCCTTCGGCCTGGGTGAAACCGCTGAAGATTTTTTCCTGGTGCTCGGTGGCAATGCCGATCCCGGTGTCACGCACCGTCACTTCGAGCGCGACTTGTCGTGCCGTCTGGTGCAAAAGCCCAATTTTGAGCAGCACCTCACCCTGCGGGGTGAACTTGATGGCGTTGCTGATCAGGTTGAGCAGCACCTGGTGCAAGCGCAGGTCGTCGCCCACCAGCCGGTCAGGAATTCGCGGATCGACGTCGAACAACAGCTCCAGCGGCTTGCTGCCCAAATTGACCGACAGCAGGGTCGAGAGGTTTTGCAGCAGCTCATCCAAAGAAAATGGACGCGGATCGAGCGCCATCCGACCGGCTTCGATTTTGGAGAAGTCCAAAATGTCGTTGATCAAGCGCAACAGGGCACGGCTGGCCCCTTCGGCCTTGAGGGTGTAATCGGCCTGGCGCAGGTTGAGTCCGGTTTTCTTGAGCAAGGCCAGCATACCCAGAATGGCGTTCATGGGGGTGCGGATTTCGTGGCTCATGTTGGCCAGAAACTGACTCTTGGCGGCGCTGTTGGCCTCGGCCATTTCCTTGGCGTGGGTGAGCGCCGCCCGTTGCGCTTGGCGCTGCGCTTCGCGCTCGGTGATGTCTTGGATGGCCCCGATCACCTGCAGCACCTGATCGGCTTGCATCTGTGCCTCGCCCACCACATGCACGCGGCGCGCCTGCCCGCTGGCGGTCTGCAGATCGAGTTCCATGTCGATCGGCTGTGCGGCCTCAAAGGCCTGCTGCAAACCGGCCTCGAATTGTGCCCGAGCTGGCTGCGGATAGTGCGCCAGCGCTTGTTCCAGCGACGGTTGCTGCCCCTCGGGCAGTTCGTGAATGCGAAAGGTCTGCGCCGTCCATTCCAGCCGCATGCCCTCGCGGTGCACCATCCACCCCCCCACGCCAGCAATGCGCCCCGCGTTGTCCAAGAAGGCGCGGCTGGCCAGCAGCTGCGCCTCTTTGCGGCGCAAGTCGGTCACGTCCTGCATGATGCCGACCATGCGGCCGCGCTCGTTGCCCTCGCTCTCGGTCACCAGCCCAACCGATTTAAGGTGACGAATTTCACCCGAGGGCCAGCAGACCCGGAACTCGGCCTCGTAGTGCTTGCCCCACTGCAACACATCCACCAGCAGCGCGTGCGTGTGCAACAAGTCGGCCGGATGCACCCGCTGGCGCCAAAGACGGCGCAGCTCGCTCGAGGGCAGATCCTCCTCGATGGCAAAGTGCTCGCGCATCTGCCGGTTCCAGACCACATCGCCGCTGACCACGTCGATTTCCCAAACCCCGAGCTGCGCGCTGCGCGCCGCCAGCCGAAAGCGCTCGTTGGCGCGTTGCAACTCGACCTCGACCAGCTTGCCCGGCTTCACGTCGGTGTGGGTGCCGGCCATCCAGATCGGGCGTCCATCCGGGCTGGTGCTAATCACCTTGCCGCGCGAATGCACCCAGACCCAATGCCCAAGGCGGTGGCGCAGGCGAAACTCGGACTCGAAAAACGGGCTGTCGCCGTTGAGGTGGGTTTCGATCAACTGCATGGTGCGCGTGAGGTCGCCTGGCTCCACGCGTTCGCTCCACCAGACCACCGTCAGGTGCTCGCTTTCTTGCCCCTCGTGGCCGATCATGGCCATCCAGTTGCGGTTGACCTGCAACTCCCCCGTTTCCACATTCCAGCGCCAGGTTCCGACTTGGGTGCCTTCGATCACCCCCACCAGTTCTTCGCGCTCGAGCATCAGTTGCTGCTCGATGCCTTTGCGCTGGCTGATGTCGAGCAAAATGCCAGCAATCAGCGCGGCCCGGCCATCGGAGTGGCGGCGCTGAATGCTGCTGCGGCTCAAAACCCAAACCCAGTGCCCTTGGGCGTGGCGCAAGCGAAACTCGACTTCATTGAGCGGCTGCTGCGCCGTCAGTTGCAGTTGCTGTACCTGCTGCACCCGCTGGCGGTCGTCGGGGTGCATGCGCGCCAACAGGTGCTCGGCCGAGCCCTGTAAGCTGCTCGGCCCTTCGCCCAGCATGGCGGCGTACTGTTCGTCCACCGTCAGCAGGTCTTCATCGACCTGATAAGTCCAGGTGCCGGCGCCGGTGCCGCTCAAAATCAGGTTGAGCCGCGCGCTTTGTTCGCGCAAACGCGCATCCGCCAGTTTGCGCTCGGTGATGTCTTGTTGCAGCGATATGAAGCCGGTCAAGCGGCCCGAGGCCTCGCGCACGGGCTGGATTTCCAGCGCCACCCAGTAGCTGCGGCCATCTTTGCTGCGGTTGAGCAGTTCGCCCTTGAACGGTGCCTCGTCGCGCAAGGCCTGCTTGAGTTGCGCCAGCACGACAGGGTCGGTTTGCCCAAATTGCAACAAGCGGCCCGGGCTCTGGCCTCGTATCTCGTCCAGGCGGTAGCCCGAAATGGACTCGAAACCGTGGTTGACCCACTCGATGCGCCCGCGCACATCGGTCACCACCACCGCGGTGTCGGCGTGCGTGGCCAGCATCGACAGGGCGCTGGCGGGATGGGTGGGATCGAGATTCGAAGCCAAATCTAAAAGATCCAAAATGGGGTGGGCGACCCGTTGCAACGGGCACTGGTGCAACGCATTATCGGGCATCGGACGCACGGCCCTAAGCCGTGTGAGCCCAGAACCGCTGCGGCCCCATCGGACCTTCAAACCCCCATGTAGCGGCCAGTTCGGTGGTTGACTGCAATGACCATATTCAGGGCCAGCGCCCCCAGCAGCGACAACAGCACCTGCTTGGGCGGCAGCAGCGTGAAGGCGAGCAGCAGGAGCAACGCATCGAAACCCATCTGCACCACCCCGGCGCGCCAGCCTAGGCGCTTTTGCAGATAGACCGCCAAAATCCCAATGCCGCCCAAACTGGCGTGGTGACGCAACAGCATCAAGATACCGGTTCCGGCCAGCAGCCCCGCCAGCACGGCAGCCAGCACCGGGTGCAGCCGCTCAAAACCCAGCCACAAAGGCAGCCACTGCACCCACAGCGCCAGCAAGGCCACGGCGGCAAAGGTTTTGAGGGTGAACACGGGCCCCAGAGTCAACCAAGCAAAGACATAAAACGGCAGATTGAGCACAAACAACAGCCAGCCCAGCGGCCAAGCGAATGCGTAATGCAGCAAAAATGCCAACCCGGTGGTGCCCCCTGTGAGCAGCAACGCCTGCTGAAACATGAGCACGGCCAAGGCCACGAACAAACTGGCCACCAGCAGGCCCTGCGCGTCTTCAAAGTGGCTGTGTGGGGCTGCTGCGGCAACCCCGGCCAGTGGCGGCTGGCTCATGGCCCCCCCGCCCAGCCGACTTCAGCCAGCAGCACCCGGTTGCGCCCTTGCGCCTTGGCCGCATAGAGCGCCAGATCGGCCTGATGGATGAGCGCATCGGGTTCACTGGCATGCAAGGGTGCCACCGCCACCCCAACCGAAAGGCTCAGACTCAAACGGGCCCCGTTGACCCATATCTCCAGCGCCGCAAAAGCCTGTCGCCACACTTGGGCGCGCTCATAGGCCTCATCCACCCCCATGCCGGGCAGCAGCAGCAAAAACTCCTCGCCGCCGTAGCGGCAGGCAAGGTCTTCGCGGCGTATCGAATCGTTGAGCAACTGCGCCAATCGAATCAGCACCTGATCGCCCACGCCATGGCCGTATCGGTCGTTTATTTGCTTGAAATGATCGATGTCAAGCAGCGCCACGCACAAGGGTAATTTTTCGCGCTGGCAGCGCGCCCACTCTCGATCTAGAGTGGATTGCAGGTAGCGCCGGTTGAACAAGCCGGTGAGCGGGTCGCGAACAGCCTGTTCGCGCAATTCCACCTGCAGCCGCTCGATTTCATGCAAGCGCTCGGACAGCGCGCCGTTGAGGGCTTGCAGCGCGGACTCGCTGGCCCGCAGCGACTCCCGGGTTTTACGCAGCGCCAGCGTGCGCCGGTGTGCCAGCACACCGATACTGAGCAAATAAACCGACAAACCCAGTGCAAACAGCAGCATCACCACCGTGCTCTCTTGGGGCTGAAATTGCCAGCCACCCAAGGTGCCACCGAGCAGAGCCCCTGCAGCAAACAGACCGATCGCCCAGAAAATGCCGGAAACACCGCGAAAAATGGCATTATTGACCGCGCTGCTGATAAACAAGGCAAAAGCAATAAAGAATGGAAACCCCAGCCACGCCGCCCACGCACCAAACAAGAAGCTGTCAAGCCACAGATGCTGCAGCTCGGCCTGCCTAGGGTTGCCGGCCCGGCGAGCGCGCAGGTAAATCAGATGCGGGTACAGCAAAAACTGAACACCGAGCAAGACCCAAGCCCAAAGTGGCGGCTCTTGCCCCCACAAGTGAATGGCCAGCAATAGCAGCACGATCAGAAAACCCACGCTGCGAATCACCCAGTGGGTCGTGACGATCCAGTGCAAACGGGGTGCAGGCGTGGTGACAGACATGCCGAAAAATGTGATTTTTATAGTTTGGGTAGCATCTTGTTCAACTGCAAGCGGTTGTGCGTAGCAAGCAAGCGACCCGCATGGGCTGGCAAAAGAACAAGTGCTCGATTTGTATGAGAATAGCATATGCCCATGCAAACCGAACCCCCCTATTCCCATGATCAAAGCCCAAAAACCGGGCTTTTGTTGTGCAACCTCGGCACCCCCACCGCCCCCACGGCGGCGGCGCTGCGTCCCTATCTGGCGCAGTTTTTGAGCGACCCGCGGGTGGTCGAGCTGCCGCGCCTGCTCTGGTGGCCGATTTTGCACGGCGTGGTGCTGCGGCTGCGGCCGCGCAAGTCAGCCGCCAAGTACGCCAGCATCTGGCTGCCCGATGGCTCGCCGCTCAAGGTCTGGACCGAACGCCAGGCCAAGCTGCTGCAGGGCTACTTGGGTGAGCGCGGGCACCACGTGCAGGTGCGCTGGGCCATGCGCTACGGCCAGCCGTCGGTGGCCAGCGGGCTCGATGCGCTCAAGGCCGCCGGTTGCACGCGCATTCTGGTGCTGTCCGCCTACCCCCAGTACAGCGCCGCCACCACCGCCAGCGTGGCCGACGCCGTATTTGCTTGGGGGCGCACGGTGCGCAACCTGCCTGAGCTGCGGCTGGTGCGCAACTACCACGACCAGCCCGAGCACATCGCCGCGCTGGCAGCCTCGGTGCAGCGCCACTGGCAGGCGCATGGCCGCCCCGATGTGTTGCTGCTGAGCTTTCATGGCATGCCGG
>Ga0209616_1000202_pt1 | contig 18307 bp, 15 predicted proteins | sample FlocCalmetaG_FD_184153 | JGI IMG/M metagenome (GOLD analysis project Ga0209616, IMG submission 184153) | Freshwater bacterial and archeal communities from Indian Creek, Illinois, USA - Floc-Cal metaG (SPAdes) (version 2) | ecosystem: Environmental > Aquatic > Freshwater > Unclassified ...
TGGTGGAGGCGAGGGGAGTTGAACCCCTGTCCGAAAACATACCCACTAAAGCATCTCCGGGCGCAGCCAGTGTATTAACATTCCCTCCCCCGGGCTCCCTCTGGCAGGATACCGGTTTTAGTAGCTTCATATTTTCCAGTACGTCTCAAAGCTTTGACGCACAGGTTCCCTGCCTTAATGACGCCCAAATTCCTCAGCGCAGGAACTGTGGGTTGGACGCTAACCGCTTATTAAGCGGCTAAAGCTAATTGTGTTTTATTAGCAGTTATATTTTTTCCAGGTTTTTAATGCGGCCCCAGAATCCGCAGCCCGCTTCTTTGCAAATAACATCCCCGTCGAAACCATTTCGCCCCCATAAACAAGACAAAACGGAACTCCACACATAAACTCTATCAGAATTACATTTGCACGTCAATCCCCGTTTTCATCTTCTACAGACTCTGCAGGAACAAAATCAATCGTCCTATTGGCAACACTTGCGCCGCCAACCTTTATTCTCACGGAATCGCCCAATCTGTAAATCTTTCGTGTTCTCTCACCTATTAGACAATGATGCTTTTCATCATACACATAGTAATCGTCCTCAATAGCGCTTATATGCACGAGTCCTTCAACGGTATTGTCCAGCTCTACATAAATACCAAACGAAGTGACTCCTGATATTATCCCGTCAAACTCCATTCCGATTTTATCCATCATAAATTCGGCTTTTTTAAGCTTTTCAGTCTCGCGCTCAACCTCATCTGCGATCCGTTCCCGTTCTGAGCAATGATCAGCTATACTGGGAACAAGCTCGTGAAGTTGTGTTACACGCTTCTTTGGCATGCGGCTATTCAAGTCATCTTTGATGATCCTGTGTATCATAAGATCAGGATATCTTCTTATAGGCGAAGTAAAATGGCAGTAATATTTTGCGGCTAAACCGAAATGTCCAAGATTCTCATGGCTATATCTGGCTTTCTGAAGAGTTCTTAGCATGACGGTGCTGATTATACGTTCCTCTTTAGCTCCGCGTATCTTCTCTAAAAGATCCTGAAAAGCTTTTGAGTAAATCTGTCCTCCTGCGCCTTTTAACCTAAAACCGAAATTATTTAGAAACTCGCTAAATTCAATAAGCTTTTTCAGATCTGGATCAGGGTGAATTCGGTAGACAAACGGAAAGTTCTTCCAATGGATATGCTCAGCAACAGTCTCGTTGCAAACAAGCATGAATTCCTCAATTACTCTGTCAGCTATGCCTCTTTCATAAACCTTAATGTCCTTTGTCCTTCCCTTTATGTCAAGAGTGATTTTAGGCTCGTCAAAGTCAAAATCAATGCTTCCGCGACGGTTCCTTCGGTTGTAGAGGATATGCATAAGCTTCTCCATATCGCGCAGCATGTCAATCAAGTCACTGTATTTTTCAATAAGCTTCTCATCATTGTTCTCAAGAATATTTGTGACATCGGTATAGACCATGCGCTCTACTGTGCGAATTACAGTTTCCTCTATCTTGTGAGCCACTACCTCTCCGGTATTGTCAATTTCCATAAAAACCGAAAGTGTCAACCTATCAACTCTGGGATTCAAACTGCAAATACCATTTGAGAGTTCAGGAGGAAGCATAGGTATTACCCGATCGACAAGATAGACGCTCGTTCCTCTCCTGAGTGCATCGTCATCTAAGGCTGAGCCTTCCTTCACATAATGGCTCACATCAGCTATGTGCACTCCAAGGAATAAATTGCCGTTTGAGAGTTTTTCTAAAGATACAGCATCATCGAGATCCTTGGCATCGGGACCGTCTATAGTAATTATTCTCATGTTGCGCAGATCTTTACGACCGGCAATATCAGAAGAAGTTACCTTCTGAGAAATCGCGGCGGTGATACTCATTGATTCTTCGGAAAACTTCTCCGGTAATTCGTACTGCCTCGCTATCGATAATATGTCTGTGCCAACATCGTCTTTGTGTCCTAATATCTCAACTACCCTGCCTTCAGCGTTTCTTCTGCCGTCCGGCCATCTGGTAATCTCAACTACTACCTTGTCCGCAGTTTTAGCACCATTCATATAGTCTTTAGCAATAAAAATATCCTGATTGATCTTTTTCTCGTCCGCAACCACAAAGCCAAATGTTTTGCTTTTCTCAAAGGTACCTACCACAGTTTTGTTGGCTCGGGTCAAAACCTTAATCACCTCGCCCTCTCTCGAACGACTGGTTTGAGAGTGCGAAGGGATAAGCTTGACCATGATTCTGTCTTTATGCATTGCACCGTTCAAATTCTCTGCATAAATAAATACATCTGCTTCAGTCCTATCATCGGGTATCAAAAAGCCATACCCTTTGGGATGCCCTTGCAAACGTCCCGATATGAAACCTAAGTTCTTCGGCAGAGTATATTTTTTCTTTTTAGTAAGCACAAGCTGTCCATCGTTAGTCATATCATCGAGGACAGCTTGAAACATACGCATTTCCCCTGGATGTATGCCTATTCTTTCGGCAAGACTTTCAGCGGAAATCATGGGATTTTTGCTATTTTTTATCAATTCGACTAATTTTACTTTAATGTTCATAACGGCTTCACTTCCTTAATTGGAATTCGAACCGCAGAAATCTTCAACCGTTTACCTGTCTGAGCAATGTAAGAACGATCGCAAGTACAATAAAGGCAAAAGCCGATATCTTGGTCCACATCTGTAATTTACCTTCGAAGCTTTTTGCCTTATTTTTGCCAAAAAAAGTCTCAGCGCCGCCCGCTATCGAACCCGATAATCCGGCGCTTTTCCCCGGTTGGAGCAAAACGACAGCGATCAAGAATATTTGTACCAAAACGAATACCACAGTCAAAACAATTGTAAGAATCTGCATTAATACGACCTCCTTAAAATACGAAACACTATTTAATTCTAACATACAGATTTGTAAAGAGCAATAAAAACAGGACAAAAAGAAAACCAGACAGGGGGACGGTACTCTTGTCTTGGTCTAGACCAAGACAAGAGTACCGTCCCCCTGTCCTGCTGTCTGATTCTTCGACTTATTTGTTCTTAAGGTTAAAAAACACTCCAAGTCCTTTGTATTGAGCCATTGTGCCGAGTTCATCCTCTATACGCAGAAGCTGGTTGTACTTGGCCACTCTGTCTGTCCTTGAAGGAGCGCCGGTCTTGATCTGTCCGGCATTTACAGCCACTACCAAGTCAGCTATGGTTGTGTCTTCAGTTTCACCCGAACGATGCGATACCACGGCGGTATAGCCTGCCCTGTTCGCCATTTGTATAGCGTCAAGAGTTTCCGTTATGGTACCAATCTGATTAACCTTTACAAGTATTGAATTGGCAACACCCAAATCGATTCCTTTTGAAAGTCTCTTGGTGTTGGTTACAAAGAGGTCGTCGCCCACAAGCTGGATTTTTCCGCCTAATTCTTCGGTAAGCATTTTCCAGCCATCCCAATCGTCCTCGGAAAGCCCGTCCTCTAGTGATATTAGCGGATACTTGTTGACAAGATCAAGATAGTACTTTACCATCTCCTCAGAAGTTCTCACAGCGCCTTCGCCCACAAAATGGTATTTTCCGTCCTCGGGGCTGTATAGCTCGGTTGCGGCGGCATCCATCGCAAGCCTTATATCGCTTCCATTTTTGTATCCGGCCTTCTCAACGGCTTTCAGTATAAATTCGATTACTTCCTCACTGGTCTTAAGGTTAGGCGCAAAACCACCTTCGTCGCCTACAGCGGTGCTATAGCCTTTTGCTGATAGTACGGATTTTAGGCTGTGAAAAATCTCTGTGCACATCCTTAGCCCTTCCTTGAAGGAGGATGCTCCAACCGGCATAATCATGAATTCCTGTATATCAACGGTGTTATCAGCATGTTTTCCGCCGTTTAGTATGTTCATCATAGGCACGGGGAGTGTTTTCGCATTAACCCCGCCGATATACTGGTATAGCGGTAGCCCTAGCTGCTCGGCGGCTGCCCTTGCTACTGCCATAGATACTCCTAAAATTGCATTAGCGCCAAGCTTTGACTTGTTTTCAGTGCCGTCCAACTCGATCATAAAATTATCTATACCAACCTGATCGATAGCATCCATGCCAATGATTTCTTCGGCTATAACATCCTCGATGTTCTCAACAGCCTTAGAAACGCCTTTGCCCATATAGCGTTTTTTGTCTCCGTCTCTTAGTTCTGCCGCCTCAAAAGCACCTGTCGAGGCTCCGGACGGTACTGCTGCGCGTCCTACCGCTCCTCCGTCTAGATATACTTCCACCTCAACTGTGGGGTTTCCGCGTGAATCAAGTATCTCGCGTCCTAATACGTCAATTATCTCAGTCATATTTATCTCTTCCTTTCTGTATTTAAACTAAGTTAATTTTACATTCATTCTATTAAATAATACTGCATCGAAATGTATAAGCATCGTCAATCATGCTTTTCCCCGTCATTTCAGCGGGCTTCTCAATGCCTAAAAGCCCAAGCATCGTGGGGGCAAGATCGCAAAGTCTTCCTCCGGTTTTCAGTTTTACGTCTTTTAATTTATCATCCACCAGTATACAAGGTACCGGATTGGTCGTATGGGCTGTGTGCGGGGTTTTTTTATCCTCACTCAGCATCATCTCGGCATTACCGTGATCGGCAGTGATTATCGCCCTACCGCCGCATTTACGGATCGCTTCTACTACCTTACCTAAGCATATATCGACCGTCTCAACGGCTTTTACTGCCGCTTCCATTATACCGGTATGCCCGACCATATCACAATTGGCGAAATTCAAAATCATCACGTCATATTCACCGGATTCAATTCTAATTACAGCTTCGTCAGCCACTTCATACGCACTCATCGATGGCTTATGATCGTAGGTGGCAATTTTCGGTGAAGGAATTAGCGCCCTGTCCTCTTTTTTGTTGGGAGGTTCAACACCTCCGTTGAAAAAGAAAGTAACATGGGCATATTTTTCGGTTTCAGCTATCCGAAGTTGCTTTTTACCTAAGCTGCTAATATACTCCCCGAAAGTATTCGCAAGTGATTGCGGTTCGTATGCAACGCATATGTTTTCAAATGTTTCGTCATACTGCGTAAGCGAAACAAAATGTACCGGAAAGTATCCTTTATCTCGTGAAAATCCTGAAAAGTCCGTCTCTATGAAAGCACGACTTAACTGACGCGATCTGTCCGGCCTGAAATTAAAAAATATCACGGAGTCTTCCGCTCCCACAACAGCAGTGGGCTGTCCGTTATTCAATACCACGCCCGGTAAAACAAATTCGTCGTTTACACCGCTATTATAGGAATTCTCCATTATTTCTACAGCAGACTGAGCAAATTTGCCCTTACCTAGCGTCAACGCGTCATACGCAGCTTTCACTCTTTCCCAACGGTTATCCCTGTCCATAGCATAATAGCGGCCCATGACAGTAGCGATGCGACCTGTTCCGATCTCCGCAATTTTCACCTCAAGCTCCTCGATATATTTTTTGCCGCTTTGAGGCGGAGTGTCTCTGCCATCCATAAAACAGTGCACAAACACTTTGCCAAGCCCTTCGCTTTTAGCCATTTTGAGCATAGCATAAAGATGAGTGTTATGGCTGTGTACACCTCCGTCGGATAAAAGCCCGAAAAGATGCAGATTCGTACCTTTGGCTTTAACGTTTCGCATAGCCTGCAGAAGAACAGGATTCTCAAAAAAAACACCATCATCAATAGCCTTGCTGATTCTCGTCAACTCTTGATAAACTATTCGCCCGGCACCAATGTTTAAATGTCCCACTTCGGAATTTCCCATCTGTCCGTCCGGAAGACCCACATCCATACCAGCCGCTCCTATGGTTGTACTCGGGTATTCATTCCAATACATGTCAAAGTTAGGTGTCTTCGCAGCACACACCGCATTACCTTCCTTTTCCTGGCTAATCCCGAACCCGTCCATTATTATAAGGGCGGTTACATCCTTCATAAAAATCCTCCCGCCCGTCAAAAATTGACTATTCTTGAAAACTCTTTTGCCTTAAGGCTGGCACCACCAACAAGTCCGCCATCTATGTCAGGCATGTTCATAAGTTCCGCCGCATTATCGGCCTTTACGCTACCGCCATATAGAATCCTCACCTTATCGGCGAATTCGCACGTAAACATTTTCCCGATCACTTGACGAATAAAGCGAATCACCTCGTCGGCGTCCCTGCTTGAAGCAGTTTTCCCCGTACCAATCGCCCAAACCGGCTCGTAGGCTATGACAAGCTTTTCAGGATCTACACCGTTTAAACCGGTAAGCCCGATTGTAATTTGTTTTCCAACAAGCTCCATAGTAATTCCCTGTTCTCTTTGAGTGAGAGTCTCACCGACGCAAACAATGGGTATAAGGCAATTTTTAATTGCAAACAAGGTCTTTTTGTTGACCGTTTCGTCAGTTTCGTTAAAATATTGCCTGCGTTCCGAATGCCCTATTATAACGTACTCGACTCCGACTTCCTTTAGCATTTCAGGAGAAACTTCTCCGGTATAAGCACCTTCGTTGTCCCAATACACATCTTGAGCGCCAAGCTTAATATCGGTTCCTTCCAATGCCTCTTTTGCTGCAGGCAGACACACAAACGGAGGGCATACCACCACTTCCGCGCGAGAACCTGCGATCTGTGGTTTTAACTCATCTATAAGCGCACGGGTCTTGGAAGGTGTATTGTACATCTTCCAGTTACCGGCAATAATTGGTCTTCTCATTATTCCTCCTACTCATCTTGCAGCGCGGCAACTCCCGGCAGCTCCAATCCTTCCATAAACTCAAGCGACGCTCCCCCGCCTGTAGAAACATGGGTCACCTTGTCGGAATATCCCATCTGTTCTACCGCAGCAGCCGAATCACCGCCTCCGATTATCGTAATCCCATCACATCGGCTCAAATACTCCGCAACTGCCTCGGTACCTTTCGCAAAAGCAGGGAACTCGAATACTCCCATAGGTCCGTTCCATATAACAGTCTTTGCGTTCAATATCTCTTTACCGAAAAGTTCTCGCGTAACGGGACCTATATCAAGCCCTTCCCAATCAGCAGGGATCTTATCGCTGTCTACTACTTTATGTTCGGCATCAGCCTTAAATTCTTTGGCGACAACATTGTCAACCGGAAGCAGGAACTTAACGCCTGTAGCTTTAGCATCCTCCATAAGACGTTTAGCCAATTCCACCTTGTCTGCCTCAAGAAGCGATTTGCCTACTTCGTATCCTAACGCCTTAAAGAAGGTGTACGCCATGCCGCCGCCGATAATAAGGGTGTCGACCTTTTTAAGAAGGTTTTCTATAACACCTATCTTGTCGGAAACTTTTGCGCCGCCTAGAATTGCAACAAATGGACGCTTAGGATTATCTAGGGCATTACCCATAATGTCGATTTCTTTTTTAAGGAGATATCCTGCAACAGAAGGCAGAAATTTTGTCACTCCTTCGGTTGAAGCGTGAGCTCTGTGAGCTGTGCCAAATGCGTCATTTACGTAAACTTCAGCCAAGGAAGCCAAGGCTTTCGCAAAATCGGGATCGTTTTTCGTTTCCTCCTTATGGAATCGAACGTTCTCAAGCAGAACGATTTCCCCTTCTTTAAGCTTTGTCACTGAGTTTTTCGCGCTCTCGCCAATGCAATCCGAAGCCAGTGTGACTTTTTTCCCCAAAAGCTCCTCAAGTCTCGCCGCAACAGGAGCTAAGCTGTATTTTCCCTCAAACCCCACTCCTTTGGGTCTGCCTAAATGAGAAGCCAAAATGAGCTTCGCTCCTTTATCAAGCAAGTACTCAATCGTGGGCAATGCGGCTTTTATCCGGTTGTCGTCCGTTATGTTGAGTTTTTCGTCTAGGGGTACGTTGAAATCAACCCTAACTAAGACTTTTTTGCCTTTAACGACAACATCTTCAACAGATTTTTTGTTCATTATCGCTCACTCCTTTACAAGAAATGCTTTTACAGAAAACATCTCCACTGTGATGGAGATGTTTTTATGAACTATATTCCCTTTTCAGCCATATATACTATCAAATCAGCCGTTCTTACAGAGTAACCCCATTCGTTGTCATACCACGCTATCACTTTAACCATGTTATCACCTATCACCATTGTTGAAAGCGCATCCACTATGGAAGATCTCTCATCGCCTTTGAAATCTATAGATACCAGCGGGTTCTCCTCATAGCCTAATATTCCCGCAAGAGGTCCCTGTGCCGCTTCCTTTAATGCTGCATTGACTTCGGTCGCAGATGCCGGCGTCGCAAGCTCAGCCACAAAGTCCACTACCGAAACTGTGGGGGTTGGTATTCTCATAGCAAAACCATTCAATTTCCCTTTAAGATCAGGCAATACAAGCGCGACAGCTTTAGCTGCTCCGGTGGTTGTAGGTATAATCGATAATCCGGCAGCTCTTGCCCTTCTAAGATCCTTGTGCGGCAAATCAAGTATGTTTTGATCGTTTGTGTAGGAATGAACGGTGGTCATCAAGCCTTTTTTGATTCCGAATTTGTCGTGTAAAACTTTTGCTACAGGCGCTAAACAGTTAGTCGTGCAGGATGCGTTTGAAACCACATGATGGTTTTTAGGATCATACTTGTCCTCGTTTACACCAAGCACTATTGTTATGTCTTCGTTTTTCGCAGGCGCTGAGATTATAACCTTTTTCGCTCCTGCCTCTATGTGCTTCACCGCTTTTGCCTTGTCGGTGAATATGCCGGTAGATTCAACCACGAGATCTATTCCTAATGCTTTCCAAGGAAGATTGCCCGGATCCCTCTCTGCCAGAACCTTGATTTCTTTACCGCCGACTATAAGTGCGCCTTCCTTTGCCTCGACATCTTTAGCGAATATGCCAAAGCACGAGTCATATTTGAGCAAATGCGCAAGCGTTGGGGCATCTGTCAAATCATTGACGGCTACCACATCGATTTTATCCTCATATTTTTCTATGATAGCCTTAAATGTGTTTCTTCCAATCCTTCCAAACCCGTTTATCGCAACTCTTAACGCCATACATTTTTCCTCCCGCTTATAAATTAATATGCATTTTATGCATATCGTTAGCATTTCACGAATTAAGTAAAATAAACTTCCAAGGCTGACAAAAACTATTCAAATCCGATTTATCGCAGCCGAAATTATTTTACATTAATTTTCCGTAAAACTCAATAGCCAAAAGCGTGACAAGGGGACGGGGGTGCTGACACACGACATGTGTCAGCACCCCCGTCCCCTTGTCACTCAGAATCCAATTTCCGTCAAAATATCCCTAAGCGTAGCCGCCGAATGCTTAAACCCTTCTCTTTCGCTATCATTGAGCGGTAACTCGAGTATTTTAACGAGTCCGTCCGAATTTATAAGCGAGGGAAGGCTAACACATACGTCAAAAACGCCATAATGACCTTGCATTAGTGAAGACACGGGTAATACAACATTCTCATCCCTTAATATCGCTTCGATAATCCTTCTAACCGCAAGACCTACAGCATAGTAAGTAGAACCCTTGCCCTCAATTATCTTGTAAGCGGCATTTTTGACCTCTTCAAAAATCCGTTCCTTATTCGTGTTGCCGCAGTCTTTTCCGCAGTTTAAGCAATAATCCTCAAAGGGAATCCCGGCAATGTTCGAAACGCTCCACGCTGCGACTTCAGTATCTCCATGCTCGCCTATTATGTATGCATGAACGTTTTGCGAAGCTATGTTGCAGTGCTCGCTCAATAAAAATCTAAAACGAGCGCTGTCTAAAAGAGTACCTGAGCCTATCACACGATTTGACGGAAGACCTGAGATCTTTAGTGTTACATAAGTCAAAATGTCTACCGGATTTGTGACCACAAGTATTGTGCATTCCTTATTGTGCTCAACGATTTTAGGCACAATTGCTTTGAACACGTTGACATTCCTTTTTAAAAGATCAATCCTTGTTTCGCCGGGTTTTTGGCTTACCCCTGCGGTAATAACCACTACGCTTGAATCCGCACAGTCGTCGTATGTACCGGCTTTTATCCTGACGGGGGGTACAAAGAAGATGCCATGGTTTAAATCCATGACTTCCCCCATAAGTCTGCTTTCATTCAGATCAATCAACGCTATCTCAGAGGCCGCCCCGGCATTCATTAGCGCATATGCTGTCGTTGAACCGACAAGGCCTGCTCCTATAATAGTGACCTTATCAGCAATTAACTTCTTGCTTGCCATTTTTATCTTCTCCTTTGCTGCTAGGCGGTTAAGTTTTTGACTAGTTTTGCCCGCCAACCTTTATGGTTTGTATTTTATGACAATTATACTCCCGAACCGTAAATTTTTAAAGCATTTTCCAATGAAAGGAGTATAAAAAAAGACGAGTTCCCATATTTCAGAACCCGTCTTTTATCGTAATACTAGAGCTTAATTGAGCTCGATCTTTCTGCCTCGCCTTACTTCTTTAGCTTTAGGCAAAACTACTTTAAGTATTCCATCTTTGTACTCTGCATTCACTTTTTCGTTATCAATTCCTTGCAGCAAAAACGATCTTGTGAACTGCCCTATCCGTCTTTCTCTGCAAATGTAGTTTTTCCTATCATCCGATGAGGACTCTTCACATTTTGCTGTAATCGTCAAGCGATCGTCTGATATATTAAGGTCTATATCTTCCTTTTTTATCCCCGGTATTTCAGCCTCAACGATGTAGTCATTCTCAGTTTCACGAATATCCGCTCTCATAACTGCTACGCCGGCAAAATCCGTAAATCCTGTGTCAAAAAACTCATCAATCAGATCCCTTCCAAAAAAGTTCCTGAACAAATCACCCGGTACAAGCCCACCACGCCTTCTTCCAAATGGTACTATCTCTTTCATCAATGACAACTCCCTTCATTTATAATAAATATTGTTCCCTGAAAGAACTGTCTTTATTATATTTGGAAGGTTAAAGATAGTCAAAGTTCATGAAGGGCAAATAAGGTCAATTATGAATTGTGTACCGTAGAATTCTAAATAAAATATCTTTTAACCTCTCAAAATCACTGTTTTTCTCACTTTTTTAACTTTTATTTATTCACTAATACCGGGAACGGTTCTATCGACGGAACAGACCTGCCAAACAAAACGTCCCGGTGGTTGGTCTGTCCCTGTGGTTGGTCAATCCCAGTCCGTGTGAAATATTCCCGATTTATCGACCCTCTCGTAAGTATGGGCGCCAAAATAGTCTCTTTGGGCTTGGATGAGATTAGCCGGAAGAGTCTCGCACCTATAAGAATCAAAATACGCAAGAGCCGAATAAAAAGCGGGGATCGGCAACCCCGCTTTTGCCGCAAGTGCTATCACTTTTCTTAGACTATCAAGTGAATTTTTTATAGAATCGATAAAATATGGATCAAGCAATAGGTTTGGCAGATTTTTGTCTAACCTGTATGCCTCCTTGATCCTCTCTAAAAACTTTGCTCTGATTATACAGCCCGAACGCCACAAAAGTGCTATCTCCCCCAAATCAAATCCCCAAGAATATCGGGCTGATCCCTTCTTGAGTATATCAAAGCCTTGAGCGTAAGAAATTATCTTAGTAGCAAAAAGCGCTTTTTTTATATCATCCACTTGCAGAACATACTCTTCGAAAATATTATAATCCGTTTTATGCAGAATTTTGGCGGCTTTAACCCGTTCATCCTTCATAGACGACATATATCTTGCAAACACCGCTTCGGCTATCGTCGGAGAGGCAGCCCCCAGTTCTAAAGCCTCACTTGAAGTCCACATACCTGTTCCTTTTTGTCCTGCTTTATCAAGTATGACATCAACCATTGCCTTACCTGTTTCAGGATCAGTTCTAGCCAATATATTCGCTGTAATTTCAATAAGATAAGAATTGAGCTCACCTTCGTTCCATAGCCTAAACACTTCACCGATTTCCAAAGGTTGCATTTTAATCAATTCACGCAACAGAAAATATGCCTCGCTTATAAGCTGCATATCCGCATACTCAATACCGTTGTGCACCATTTTCACGAAATGACCCGCCCCATCCGGGCCAAGATAAGCACAACAGGGTAAGCCATCGGAAGCTTTAGCCGATATCGCGGTCAACAACTCTGAAACGCTCTCCCATGCTTTATTAGAACCACCCGGCATTATGCTCGGTCCGTTTAACGCCCCTTCCTCTCCTCCCGATATGCCGACCCCCATAAAATCTATGCCCTTTAATTGCAGATCACGAGTTCTGCGAATAGTATCCTTAAAAAAAGAGTTGCCGCCGTCTATGAGTATATCTCCTTTATAAAGTAAAGGAGTTAATATGTTTATCAATTCATCGACCGCTTCACCGGCTTTTACCATTAGGATTATTTTCCTTGGTGTTTTAAGCGAAGCCACAAGTTCATTAAACGAATATGAAGCGCTCAAACCTATTTTACCTTTAGCTGCACCTTCCATAAAATCAGTCGTTGTAGAGGTAGTACGATTATACACACAAATTTTAAAGCCCTTGCCCTCAATGTTAAGAGCAAGATTTTGCCCCATCACAGCAAGACCAATTAATCCGACATCAGCTTTTAACATATCTGCATCTCCCGTTCGTATTAAAGTGTTATACACATTATAACACAACATTTATCAGCGAACTCTAAATCTCCCTTCACATGCCCATAATCCAAGCGCAGGATTAGTAACAAAATAAACCTTTTCTCCATCCTCCGTTATATTGAATCCCTCGCGAAGTTTTTCAGGGTTATACTTTTCAATCGCTCTCTCATAAGGCATATAGTTAAAGTTTACACTCTCAATCTCTTCTTGTGTCATATGTTTAACGGCGTAAGTTATTTTGAATCGTTCATCTGATGAGCCGTGAATAAGGTGTGCCGCAACAGATTGGTTTTCCTGTAGGTCTTTATTTTCTTTATAAAGTTCAAGTATCCTTGCTCTTCCGATATATCCGTATTTTCGTATCAATGCGTCATTACCTATATCTTCGCCACACTGTCTTATTCCGGGTGCTAACACTATAAGCTCTCCCCCGTCAGCTATAGCCATCCTTGTCCGGTAAACAGCCTTGTTACCAATCCATGTACTCTTGAATTCGTGCGGATCAAGCCATGCGACAATCTTTTCGATCGGTTCATCAACAAAGGTTATGTTCTTCTCCTGGCTCAAAGCCACAGCTTGCTCAAAAACCGCCCGATCTCTGCCTATAAAAAGGCCGTTAATTGCAACGCCATTTTCGTCACATGTCGTGACGGTAAAAAGGTATAGAAGAGGCACATCCGCCAAAAACTTCTGTTCGGCATAGTCAAGTACCTTTCGTACGGGCGAATGATCTCTGCCCATCATTCTTTCCATGCCGTAAACAGCTCCGAGCATGTGGGTCTTATCAATCATATTCTTACCACCACAGCCTACAAAGATATTTTTGCTGTAGTTCGCCATACCTACCACTTCATGGGGCACAACTTGACCTATCGAAATAATCAAATCATATGAACCGCTTATAATAAGCCTGTTTACCTCGACATCTATCGGTTCATCGATTAAACCTTCTGAAACATCGCGCACGAAGGAAGACGGAATCTCACCGATGTTTACCACATCAGTCCTCCAGTTGTGAGCTATGAAACGATCAAAAGGAATGGTTTCACCGAAAAACATAATCTTCTCTTCTTCGGTGACAGCCATATGAGTACCCAAAGCCGGAAGAACATCGACTGAGCAGACATTTTTGAGCAAATCATAATACATTGCTGTGATTTTACCCGCACCGGAATGCATTCTTGAAAGATCGGGAGGTATGAGCAAAACTTTTCTTAAATCTTTCTTCTGATCATCAAGAGAACTTTTGATGGCGTTATATATGTCAATATCATTAATTCCTGCGCTGTCGGTTGATTTTATTATAATTGGATTCAACATTCTCACTCCTTTTTTCCTGATATCGTATTGCTTTTGAGAAAGACTTAACGCTTATATTTCAACTATTAAAAATGCTTATAAATCCTTGCACCGCAAAGCTATTCTTCTCATCAGCGGCAAGTGTCCTAATATCACAATACGGCATTTGATCCTTCAAAAGAATTTCATATATACCGGTAAGATTGTTTCTCCCGGCAAGCATAATTCTTTTAATCCCTTTCCATTTTTGCGCAGCCATTTTCTCAAAACCGGATATTATCCCTCCGACAATAACTCCTTCAAGATAAGATTTCCTTTGATAGTTCTCGGCGGCATCAAATATCTTCATGGCATGACATATGTAAAGCGCTCTGTTGAATCCATACTTGTTAAGATTCCTTACGCCAAGCAGTGCCATTTGCGGATCAATCACCGAGTTAGCAACTGAAACCGAATTTGATAAAATAGTGCCGGTTGTTATAGCATAAAAAAGTTCACCGGAAAAGGTTGACCATATGTCTACAAGCTCATTATTTCTTATGTACGCTACATGTGTGTGTGATCCCGGAAGAAATACCGCTATGTCCTCGTTTTGCCATTCCAGCGGAAAATTAGGAATTATTCCGAATACTTCTATTTCTTCGCCTCTCATATTGTTGATACTTGCAATGTTTTCTGTATCTGCTTTAAAATCATCGGAAACGGTCTTAACGCCTCTTATGAGTCTAATTTCTCTTTTGAAAAAATACTGTTCATAATGTGTATAAATGCTGTCATAAAGCTTTTTTTGAGAAACCGGCGTTGAGATATGAGCAACTTCATTTATTCCAAACGGACTTGTTACCATGCCTGAAGCAAATACAGCGCCAATCCGACTCTCATCTATGCCGTTTTTGTAAAGCAAATCGTCAAAAAGCTGCTTTAGTCCTTTAAGAAGCACTAGATTACTGCCCGCAATCGAAGAGTCTTTCGACCCTACGGCGCTTTTTATCATATCATGTATCTTGCCTTCTTCGATAAGGTAAGCTCTTGTGTTGGTAGTTCCCGAGTCAAAATATACACAGTGCATTTTACACCTTAATTTTCAATAAGTACTCTCTTGCCATTATCGTAATTTTCTCATACTCACCGGCATAGATTGCCTTTGTGTCAACAAGGCTTCCACCGACCCCAACGCCTATTGCTCCGGCTTTTATGAATTCAGCTGCGTTATTTGAATCAATACCACCTACCGCTACAACTGGAATATGGCTTAAAGGTGCCAATACTGCCTTTATGTAGTTTGTACCTAATACGCCTGCAGGAAAAAGCTTTACAATATCCGCTCCTGTATAATAAGCTAAAACCATCTCGGAAGGCGTAAAAGCTCCTGGTATTGATATTTTCCCTAACTCTTTTGTTTTCTTGATAACCAAAACATCAGTATTCGGCGAGATAACATACTGAGCACCGGAATCAACCGCATCCTCTACCTGCTTTGTAGTAAGAACTGTTCCGACCCCAAGGCTAACGTCGTTTCCAAATTCTTTTGTTATAAGTTTAAGTGATTTTAGCGTATCAGCCCTTGTATCATCGTTTTGGTGGTTATATGTGACTTCAAGAAGTCGAATCCCACCGTTTAGCAGCGCTTCGACTGCCGATAAAATCCTGTCTGAGCCTATGCCCCGAATAATCGCTATTATTTTATTATCAAAAATACTTTTAACGATATTGTCGTACACAAGGTTTCTCCCTTCTGTTGTTAGAAATTTCTCAACACGCATAATACGCGAGGTTATTGCACTCAAAAGGCATCAAACCAATAAGCTTTATAACTTAGCAAGCGCTCCGTAAATCCCCGTCAAAGCGTGATAGCTTTGTTCAAATATAGGCATAATATTCCTGTAAATCTCATGATGCTGCTTTATCGGTTCAATTTCCTTGCTCGTTTTCACGAAATCATGTATCACGTCAAAGTTTTTGAAAACACCTGCACCTACACCGCCTGTGACAGCTGCTCCCATTGAAGTAGCCTCTTCTATGTAGTTTGGCACAATGATTCTGGTGTTAAAAACATCAGCCATAATTTGCGTCCATACTTCGCCTTTTGCGCCACCGCCAATTACGGTCATCTTGTCAATATCTATGTTCTCTTTGAAAATATTGAGTATAATGTTCAGATTAAGTGCGACTCCCTCAAGCACCGATCTTAATACATCTTTTCTTCTATGCTCCATTTTAAGCCCAATAAATGCACCTCTCGCTTCAGGATTCCACCACGGGCTTCTTTCGCCTAAAAGATAAGGCAAAAATAAAAGGCCGTTTGATCCTATCGGGGATTTTTCTATTTCAGCGTCGATTAACTTATACGGGCTTACTCCGGATTGTGCTGCTTCGTATGATTCCATCGTACAAATCTCATTTTTGAGCCAATTAAATGATCCCCCTGCACTTTGCATAGTGCCGCACGGCGTTATAAGACCGGGAACTATATGCGCCCAGTTAAAGGTACGCATCCCTTTGTCAAACATAGGTCTATCACTTGCATAGGAAATCCAGGAAGAAGATCCGACATAAGCGAAAGTATCACCCATCTCGACACAGCCTGCGCCTACCGCTGCGCATACTCCGTCTCCGCCACCGCACACCACCGGTATTCCCGGGCAAAGCCCGGTAGCTTCTGCTGCCTTTTTTGTGAGTTCTCCTATTACTTCGGTTGATGAAAATAATTCAGGAAATTTGTCCCTTTCAATACCCGAAGCGGATATTATCTCCTGCGACCATTCAAGCTTATTCAGATCAAGCGCGCATGTGCCGGAAGCGTCTGAATAATCGGTTACAAATTTATCTGTAAGCTTAAATATTATGTAATCCTTGGCGTTCAGTATTTTATATGTTTTCTTGTACACGTCAGGCTGATTGTTTTTAATCCACATAAGCTTTTGGATGCCATAAGACGGGCTTATGCGATGGCCTGTAATTCCGTAAAAGCGCTCGTCACCCATTTTGTCACGAATAAAATCCGCTTCGGCTGTCCCCCTCTGATCCGCCCAAATAATCGACTCTTTTAACGGCGTTCCGCTTTCGTCTACGCAAAGGCATCCCATCATCTGACCGCTGAAGCTTATTGCCGATATATCTTTGGGATTTATGCCGGAAGCAATTTCTTTGGTAGTGGTGCAAACCGCTTTCCACCAGTCATCCGGGTTCTGTTCAGCCCAATTTCCGTTAAAATAGTTTGTATCATAGCTGTATACCTTGCTTTTGACCATTTCACCGCCGGTTGTAAAAAGCGTGGCTTTGTTCCCCGATGTGCCAAGATCATGCGCTAGAAGATATTTAGTCATGCAGATCCCCTCCCTAATTTTTGTGGACTGTAATGATATTATCATATTCATCGTCAATACTGTCAATAGAAGTTCTTTAAGTAGTTTCCCTCTCCACGAGAGAAACCGGCAGTATATTTGAGTAGGAAATTGGCTCGTTGTTTATCTGCTTGATTATAAGATTCACTGCTAATCGACCAATTTCATCAATGGGCTGTTTTATAGCTGTCAATGATGAAAGCGAAGCCAGACGAACGTCATCATAGCTGACAATCTTTATATCTTCAGGAACTCTCTTGTTAAATTCCCTGCAAGCTTTCAATACATGCAAAGCGATAACATCTCCACTGACGAATACCCCGTCTATATCGGGGTACTCAAGAAACATGCGACGCACCAACTCCTCGTATTGGTCGACATCAAAAACATCTATATCCGTTTGGATACAAATATACCAAACATTGTTATTTACCGTTTCAACCAAAAATGCTTCATAACGTTTGTTAGCAAGCATATCCAGATTCAGGTTTCCGCAGATTATAGCTATTTTTCTGCAGCCGCACTTAATGAGAAGCTGCGTGGCAAGCTTGCCTCCCTGAAAATTATCCGAAGCAATGTATGGAATGCTGCCGGATATCCGGCGATCAATTGTTACCAGAGGCATTTTAAGGCTAAGATAGTCATCTACCTTAAGAGTATGGCTTCCCATAATTATACCGTCAACTTTATGGGATCGCAACATATCAATGTAATCTCTCTCCTTTAAATTATCAAGATGAGAGTTGCAAAGAAGCACCTTAAACCCGTTCTCATAAGCGTGATTTTCTATACTTTCCGTAAGCTCAGCAAAAAAGGGATGTCCTACGCTCGGCACGATTAACCCCAGTATGAAGGAGCGCTTGCGTAAAAGTGACCGGGCGATCTCATTAGGCTGGTAATCGAGCTGTGTCATGGCTTTATAGACCTTATCCCTCGTTTTTTCCCCTATATAGCCTCTATTGTTCAATACGCGGGACACAGTCGTGACAGTGACCCCCGAAAGCTCAGCAACGTCTTTAATTGTAGCCATTATGAGCCACTCCTTAATATATTCCACTAAATTCAATATTTATTGTGTTTCTGTGTATTGAGAACAGCTTTGTCATCACTTTATCGCTCCCTGCATCACTCCTTGAATG
>Ga0209616_1000221_pt1 | contig 17817 bp, 10 predicted proteins | sample FlocCalmetaG_FD_184153 | JGI IMG/M metagenome (GOLD analysis project Ga0209616, IMG submission 184153) | Freshwater bacterial and archeal communities from Indian Creek, Illinois, USA - Floc-Cal metaG (SPAdes) (version 2) | ecosystem: Environmental > Aquatic > Freshwater > Unclassified ...
CTTTTGAGCACAGCAGCTTACGGTGGTTTGAAGCCTCCACCTGCATGGCGGCTCCGAGGGGCCTTCCCTCATCTTTGGCCAAGCATGGCTTCAGGCTGTTATCCAGCCCTACGCCTTCTTGGCGCACAATCATCTGCGTATCGTACTAGCTCGCCCAGGTGACCAAACCTTTTATTCCAGTATACATCAAAATAGTTCAGATATATGTTGGATAACAGCGGCGATATAACTCCACCCTGTGGCGCTCCAAGTGTACTTTCACTATAATGTCCAGCTTCAAGCACTCCTGCTTTCAACCAGCCTTTTATAAGCTTAAGCACCCTGCGGTCAGTTATCCTCTGCTCTACCAGTAAAAGCAGTTTATCATGGCTTATACTGCCGAAATAATCTTTAATGTCGGCATCAATTACCCACAAAGCACCACCTTTATCAGCTACTTCGAATATCCTGTCCATTGCCTGTAGTGCACTCCGTTTTGGTCGGAACCCATACGAACAAGACTGAAAATCGGCTTCAAATACCGGCTCTATTACTATCTTTGCCGCCATTTGTACTATTCTGTCCTTAATCGTAGGTATTCCTAATGGTCTTTTCTTGCCATCGGCCTTTGGAATATAGGTTCGTCTAACAGGCTTGCACCGATATTTCTCTGTCCGCAGTTCTTCCGCTATTTCGTCCAGCAGTTTTTCCTCGCCGTACGCTTTCACGTCTAAAATGCTGACTTTATCGACACCGCCTGCCCCACCATTTCGTTTTACCCGTTTCCATGCTTCCTCCAAAATATCCTTACGGTATATTTTGTCATACATCGCATAGAATTTTCTCATTCGGTTAGCTTTGGCTGTAAGGTATAGTCTGTTCTGGATGTTTCGTACTTTTTCATGGGTGTTAATAGCTTTATCGGCAATCACCAGTACCTACCTCCTCTACAGACTTGAATAAAGTTGTGCCCCTTTCCTATGTGCAGTTTTGTTGTCTGTACAATCGTAGGTACTATGGGCACTTCTGACTGCCTCTTTGCAGGACTGCAATTTCACTTTCGCTTATATGCGTCCTCTTTACAGTTTCCTGTGCAAAGTAGGCTCTCTCCAGTTCCGACAAATACTTTCCTGGCGTGTCGCTACCTCTACACCGCAGGGTTCTTAGGTATTGCATTTAGGGTTCTTCATACCGTCTGCTGTCTTCGCTCTTGATATCTCAGCTCGACTCCCTGTTGCTCCCTTTCGGGATTGTCAATAACGGTGCGGCAGTATTCACTTTATGTTACGACCCGTCAGTTTGTCTGCTCCCTTAGGAACATTCCGTAACGCTTCAACGCATGAATTACTCCATACGCTGGTTACTGACTAAGTGGCTGCCCTACCTTTACCACTACAGGACTTTCACCTGTTAGCATTTGCCAGCTTTGCTGGACGCGCTTATCAACACCACCTTCTCAACGTGGAACGGACCGTTCATATTGATGTCTTAAGTGTATTTCTGCATTTTTTCGCAGAAGTAAATATGACGACACCATTTTTTTGATTTTGCTCGTTCAAGGGAATATGTCCACGCTTATAGGTTGAGACGTCGATATTGATATTTTTACATCCACTCGATGGAACGATAGCATCAGATTGATGTCTGGACTGTAATTTTCTATTTTTCCGTTCTCGGGAATAGGTCGATAGTGGATTTTAAGGGTATTGTCCGTTCGTGGAAACAAGTCCAAGGTTTTTATCTGCTCTCGGAAACAAGTCGACGGTATGGTTAGAGCCTCTCCGACCCCGTTGGCTAATGCTGATATTATTGATACAATGAACACCCCTGCCGATTAATCGTTAGCGAAGGTTGCCTTTCGTTAGCGAGGGTATAAGCGTCACGTTACTTAAGATTCAGTTTCAATATGCGTTTGCCAGATGAATTGGGCGGCCGCCGTTGCCGTTCCAACTGCCAACCGTGCATAGCGCGGTGGTAGAGAAACAAAGCTTGCTGATTTGCCATGCCCATCACCATAGAGGTTTCGCAACTCAGACATCCCGTGAGCGATTTGACCCAGATTACCAAGGATTCTCCCTGCTATGGCCTTGGCAGGCAAATCGTCTGAGACACTCTCAGGAGTTAGCCCGACCGCCTCTCTTGCTTTTTTTACAAGCTGATTGAAATCCAAATCCTTGGCATACTGGATGCCATGCTCTTCAAGAACCTGCTTACAAGTAGTTTCAAGCAGTTCTTTTGCTTTTCCAATTGCGATATGTGGAGCTACTTCTACTTGTCCCATCATAATGTCGATCTGTATTCTTATGTAGTCAGTGCCGAATGTTTCAGCTAATTCGTCGGCTTGCACCTGAGAAACCTTGTGCCAATCCCCAAGTTGATGCCATCCATAAACGGAACGTCCTGATATTCTCTTTGTCTCTACCAACTCAAAACCATCTGCTTTGAGCAATTCATTAAGTACCTTAAGTAACTTTTGCCACGGAAGCTTATCATTTCTCACAACTGGGTGAAATAGCTCCGCAAGAAAGTTTAGTAATGTTTCGTCGCTACATCCCCTTAAAAATCTACTATCCTCCTTAACCCACATACCTTCCCAGTCATAGTTATTGACGGTGTGTTGCCAAATATCACCGCGGGCGTCTTTGAATCTTCTATCTGTAGATGGCAATGAATCAAGGTCAAACAGCCTTCCCAAAAAATCGACTTCTTCTTCTCGCATTGAAAAATAAGAATACTTAGATTCAGATTCTTCTTCACCCACTCCGATTTCAAGAATGTCGAATATGTCACGCCGCGTTATCGCTGTTAGCTTGTTCATACACAGTCCTCCTGTTGTTTATTCCACTCCCAAAGCCTTAAATACTGCTTCCTGCGGCGTCGAGTAAAATATCAGGCTAAACGCACCGATAAGATCGGCGGGTACAGTACCGAGTTCATGGGCTGACGTTATCGGTATCAGGACTTTCTTCGCGCCGCTGTCGAGGCAGACTTGCAGGACGCTTGCCAATTCCTCCACCTTGAGTATTATTCCGCTGATACTGATATCGCCCAAAACTGCAAGGCTTGATAGCGTTGGCTTGCTGAGGGCACAGGACGCAAGCGCAATCACGGTTGGCAAGGTCAGGTATTTTGTCATGCCGACACCGTTCAGGTCTTGGTAGTTGATGATGTAGTCCTTTGTGGTCGTGCTGATAGAACCGCTTATCGTGTTGCCGCTCGCTTTGAGATAATTGAACGCCGTGTTCGTGGCTTCTTTTGCATCACGGTCGGAGCCTAACCCTGTGCGCTCGAATTTGCCGTTGCCGGGGAGCATTTGTGTTTCCAGTCGATATACACCTATCATTCCGCTTTTGCCTTGCGATATGGTATAGACGTTGCCAGGATTGATCAACCCCTCGGGGATTATCTTGCCCCCGCCTTGCTCCGGCACGGTGACATAGTGTTCCTCAAAAGTTTCGTTGTCGATGTAGGAGAAATTCACATCGTAGAACTCCATACCGCCAATTTTCTTTAGTTGTTCTTTTACGCGGCGGCGCATTTCAAGGGCATAGGTAAGTATTTCCTTAATATCCTCTTTGCTGAACTCACCATTCGGGTAGAGCAGCTTGGTAAAGCCAGACACCATTTTACGGACAGCAATAACGTCACGCTGGTTCAAGTTATTTCCGAAGCGGAAAAATTTATCGCATACATCGCCGAAGGGCTCCTTGCGCATTTCGCGCATAAATTCGGCGAGGTAATCTGTGATGAAGCCGTAGTCATTGGTGAACGATTCGGGACGGTATTTCGGTATCTCCCAACCAGGTATGTAACAATGCATCCGGTCGAGAAAAGCCGTGTCATATGCCATTGCTTCAGGGAATGGGTCAAAAAGGTGCGAGGTTTTCAGCAGCACATCCACGCTTTGGTTGATATTGCCGACAAAGACCATTGATGCGTACGCTGCTTTTTCCTCCTTGCCACGCGCAAAAGAGCCAGAAGCCATATAGTCCTTCATGATCTGAACGCCGTCTTTGTCTTTGAACGTGATACCCGCCACCTCGTCAAAAGCGACGCAATCCCACAGTCCTACAAGCCCAACGGTCTTGCTTGACATATTGTAGAAAAGGTTTGCTACTGTCGTCTGCCCGCCGGAAATGAGAATACTGTTTGGTGAGATTTCCTTATACAGATGCGACTTACCCGTGCTGCGGGGTCCCAGTTCGCAGAGGTTGAAATTATTCTCGATCAGAGGAAGCATACGGGCAAGTTGCAGCCACTTTTCCCTGGTTGAGAACCTGTCAGCTTCCATACCTGTGGAGCGGAGCAGAACGGTTATCCATTCGTCTTTTGTAAATGCACGGCGGCCCTTCTTGATCTCTTCCATATCAATGTGCGGCATCTGAATCGGCGTGACTTTCATGATACGAATCGGTGTGGACTTCTTGTCTTCCTCGACGTACTCGTATTCCAATCCAATAATGCACCAAATGCCGCCGCAGAGCAGACGGTCGTATTTCGACACATAGTTGGACGAAATGGGTATTCCGCGAACGCCGAGATTTGAAAAGTCGGCTTCGTAACGGTCGAGTTTGATATTCAGACCGACAGTGATGCGATCGATGACCGTGTAACTGCCACGCTCACGTAAGCCGGAGAGCACTTTTTGTGCCTCATCAGGTCGCACGAAATTTTCAGAGAGGATTCGCTTAACGTTCCTTACACCATCCTCGATGATCTTCGGGTCGTCGGAGCTGCAATACTGCCCAAGTAAAAACTCCAAGACGTAAACAGGAACGTTCGCGCCCTCCTTGATCGCCTTGGTTAGATCTTTACGGACTATCTTGCCGTCGAAATGCTCGCGCAGTTTATGATGTATGACCTGATTTGCATCATCGGTATCCGGTGCATAGCTTACCTTTTCTAAATCCATTGCGAAATCCTCCTCTTACAGATCAAAGCCGAAGTCATCAGCAAACGCTATGTCGATACGGAACTCGATCTCTTTCGGCACGTCCGTATCGTTTGCGATGATAAGACGATAGATTTTATTTTTATTAAACTGCATTTGCTTCAATATAAACTTCACGCGGAATACGCGCTCGGAGGCGTTGCTGCTTGTCCTATCAGCGATGACCGTCTGAGTGTCGCCGACGGGAACGCCCACGTCGTCTGTGAAATGCAGAGTGTAACTGCTCGCCTGCACCTTTTCGCCCACAGGCAGCTTCTGCAGGAAGTCAAGTGAAAAAATCAGGTTTGACACTTTTCGGCTCTCAGAAATCAACGACAGCCCCGGATTCTGAACCTCGACATAACGCTTGTAGCCGGAGCGCATACCTTTGTAAACGATAACCGGCACGACCATCTCCTGCAAACTGATGCCGCCGTGGAGGTAGTTCTCGCCGCCGCCCTGAACTTTGATGCGGACAGTATCCTGCGGAGCATAACCTTTGATCGGTATACCGCCAAGTTCACGCTCCGTTTTGACCGGCAAGAGGTAGTTAGCAGAAGTTTCAGGCGGCACAAGGGCGTAACGCCGACCGAGTTCGTATATCTCGCCGTTAAAGGTCTGGCGACTGATTTTCTGGCTCTCCTCAAGTGGTTTGTAAGTGTAGAGGAAACCGTGGTCAGCAGTGATAAAGATGTTCATGCCGCTAAGGTCGTTGACGATTATTTTGACTATAGCATTCAATTCTGAGATAGCCGCAGCGCATGCCTCGAACACCTTAGTTTCAGTGGCGGGCTTGTCGCCAAGCGCGTCAATCGTATTGTGGTAAATATAAACGATTTCCTTACCCTGCACCAAAGCACGGCGTTCCGCTTTCTTCATTTGGAGCAAGTCTCTATAGGTGATGGCTACGCTGTCGGGGTTTACGGCGTTAAGAATAGCATTACGGTAAACTGTACTTCCCGTCGGGTTGCCGTCAATGGATACCTCCATTTTGTCATTAATAGACAACTCTTTCCCCGGAAGTAAAGCTGCCATGCCGAACTTTGTAATGCTCGGAAACACGGCTTGCACCGCCTCAAGCGCAGCCTTGCCCTTGGTTGTATGGCTGAGGACTTCAGAAAGCTCGGCAGCAACCTCAAAGCGGAGTGCGTCGGAAATTACCACAAACACGCGGTTGCCTTTGCTCACGTTCGGGGAGACGTATCTGCGGTAGAAATCCCGCTGCTTATTTATTTCAGAAACATAGCCAAGGGAATCCAAATCTCCCGCTATGGCATTTGTCCAATTCAGGTTGAGCTCTTTCAGATACCACTCGCGATATAAGCCCTCAACCACATCGGAACAGTTTTTCAATGCGTCATCCAGGAGTGAATTGTGGGCTTTCAGGGTGTTGCCGAAAAAGAAATGAAAATGCCGGTAATGGCTGTCCATTTGGTAAGCATCGGTCGTATAGAGTTTCCAGATACTCGCAGGTTCCACCAGGTGGAAGCCGTCGATATGGGCAAGGTAAAATTCCTGCATCTTGGCGATATAGTACAGGCTTTCGAGGTAATCAACAGTCAGGTTATACCACCCCGAGGTGCGTCGGTTCTCCACCGCTTCAAGGATAGTATCAACTTTGATGACGCGCTCGCCGATTTCTGTATAGAAACGCTTCAATATAATCTCATTGATTGCAGGGAATATGTCGCTTTTCAGCAGTAAGCTGATTTCTATCTTGTCGAAGCGATCGGCAAGACGAAGTTCCCGCTCGACGTGGCGACAGATCTCGATTAAGTCCAAGCTGCCATTGCCTCGCTGCCATTCGTGTACAAGCTGGTAGCAGTATGCCTTGCAGGAATCAGTTGCAAACCGCTCCAAACCGCGCAATGCAGATGTAGGCATCGTCTGCGACAGGGCCGTGATCAAGATATGCGCGGCAAGGTCAGATAGCGGACGGTCGTCCACATTGATGTAGCCCGTATACTTTTGCACCAACTGCCAGAACGCCTCGATATTGCCCAACTTTTTAATATTGGCAAGCGGGGCGTTATTTTCTTTCTCTAAGCTTGCCGATAGCACAGCGATGATCACGTCCTGCGCCGAGCCGCCGTTTAGTCCACACAGAACTGCCATAATGTCGATATGCAGGCCAAGCGGGGTCTGGTATGACTTTCCGATTCTGCGGAGTTTCGTTTTGCGGTCTTTGTTGTCAAGAAACTTGGCGTACAGCTTCATGGTCTTTCGCATAGCTGAGGTCGGCTCAACGAGCAGTTCATCCATCTGGATTGAAACGAGGTCGGCGCGAAACTCCTCGCTATGCAGCTTGATATCAAGCAGCCAGTTATCCTTTTGATCTTTCTCATAGACGAGAGGATCGTAAACGAGGTAGTCGCTTGTGAGGTCGTCCGCTGCAAGCAGCTTCTTGACGGCGAAGTTGTTTTTGCCCGTGAGTTTAACGAGCGTCACACCGCCAAGAGCCAGCTCGTCAACCGCCTCGGCAAACTCGCCATCCTCGTCGTGCCAGAAGATGATTCGGCGTTTATGAAACTCGGGTAAGGGCGCGGCGAACCGCTCCGCAAGCCTTGATTTTATCGTTTCTGACAACATTGTATCCTCCATTAGATTTTCGCCAGTACATCGGCGAAAATCTCGTAATTCCTCTTCACGCCGTCGTCTAGGTCTATCGTAATATTTTGGTCGGCGAGGTGGTGAACCTTTTCCTCAAACGCGCCGATTTCCCGCGCCTGTTCGGACAGCTTGTCCTGCTGTTTTAGGAGTCGCGCCCGTTCCCCACCTGTGGCCGTGTTCAGGGCGGCAACGATGTGCGAAAGCTGGGTGCGGTATCGCTCCTGCTGCTCATGGACATAGTCCGTCCGCAGCTTGGCGAGCAAATCCCGCGAGTAGCGGTGCATATAGATTAACGCCTTGAAGCCATTTTTCTTGCCGCTGTCAAACAGCCAGTAAATCGGACGTTTCTGGTATATCTTACAGTGGTCTTTGTAGAATTCATTCAGGAAGTAGTTCCGTATAACCTCACGCGGTGTGCCCCTGCCGTTCAAAGCGTCAGCAATGAATTTCAGGTTTTCTTCCAGCGTGTCCGCGCCGTAGACCGTTTTCACGAAGTTCACAAACCGCCCCGCGATGTCGTCGTCAAAATACTCATCATCGCAAATGGGGAGGATGTTGTCCTTGTCGGCGGGGAAAGTCCTATACTTGTCGGCATCCCACTTGCCGCCGGCGTAGGCCAGCCCCTCGACATCCAGCGAATAGCGCCCGAACATACAGCCCACGGCGTAGCTGATCATGCTGCGGATCTCGCGTGAAAGGTCGCCACGGCGCACGGTCACATCCTTGTCCTCGATCTCTGGCGTGAGTTCGTCCGAGAGGCCGTAGATGTCTATGAAGATACGGTTGAGTTCTTCCTCGTTAGCTTTGAGCGTGTGAAATCGCTCCGCCGCTTCTCGCTCCCACTTGCCAAACGTCGCCGAAATAGTCCGCTCGCCATAGATGAGCGGGTGGCGCTTGAAGTCCCAAGAGGTTTCAAATGAGTCCCAGTCGGCAATGGAAATTTCGATGTTTCTTTTCACTAAACCATTAATACATTCTCTTTGAGTGGTAGTTCCTTTCTTTACGGGGATACAATTAACAACGCCGGTGCTACAATTTAATGTTGGGTTTATTATTGGCAAGATAGCTTTCGTAACAACTGAATTAAACAATCCAAGTGCATAAGAGGCATCATCACCACAAAAACAAACTGGACCCGCATCGCCAAGTACGCATCCTTCTTTAAGGAATCTAAATGATGGTTCACCACTTGTTATCAAGTTCCAAGTAACTGCTGACTTGAAAAAGTGTTGAGTGTTCTTGCAAGTTCTTGAAAAACTCCCATACAACTTGGATGCTAATGCTTTTACCTCAGACCCGTCATCAGCCCAGTTAATCACATCTGTAACATTTCCAAACCACTTTCGATATGAACCACCTTTACTATAAGGAAACCATTTCTCAATGAAATACGAGTTATCACCATTCTTACGTTTTAAGCAAATATTCTTGTGCTCTACTTCGAACCATTCACGCAAAAATCTCCCATTATCATTTGTTGACATACCCAGTTTGGTATCATAAGTTGAAGCAACGGTATTTCCTTCCTCGAAGGCCATCAGCATTGCTTCGCTCACCCAATACGCCACGGGGCTGCCGGGTATCTTCTCAAAGTTGTCGGAGGAGGCGGCGTGGCGGTGTTCGCCGCTCAAAAATGCCGTTTCCTTTTCGTTCTGACTGCCGAAGTCCACCAAGCGGGCATACGTCCCCATATAGCCCTGCGTTTTACGGGCTGACACCACAAAAGCGGTCGTCTGCACGACCTCGCCGCCGATTTCCTCAAACGCCCGCGCCCCAAGGTGCGCCATATTGACTATATCGCGCTGTAGCAGTTTGCCACGTAGTTTCTCATAGCTCGACAGGAACATCCAAGCGTGTTGCGTTATCATCCCCTGATAGCCGCTCGACTTTATCAGCTGTCCGCAACGCTCAATAAACACCGCGAACAAATCACTCTTGCTGTCTGGATAGTTCTTCTTCACAAATTCCGACAGCCTTGCTCCCATGCCACTGCTCCCCATGTACGGCGGGTTGGTCACGACCACGTCATACTTCTGCGCGAGCAGTCGGCGGAAGTTCCAAGCGTTCAACTTCGCTTCGTAATTGCTATCAAAAATCGTCATCTGCTGCTCTTTCGGAGGCTCCGGCATCCGTTCAAGTTTCTCCACGCGCACCAACGAGCCGTATTCCATTCCGTCCGCATAACCTGTTGGTTCGTACACCTGCGGGCGCACTCCAAGAGTTAGAATCCGGCGGTTGTACTGCCGCGCTTTCATCATCAGCGCAAAATAAGCAAGCTGATAGGCGCGGCGATCTATCTCCAAACCATATAGGTTCTTTTCCAGTATCAGCTTCGCCGCGTCGCGCTCGGAATAGCCCTCCGAGGTATAAATCTGCATCAGCACATCAAAGGCGTACACCAAAATATGACCGCTGCCCATGCAGGGATCGATTACCTTGATGTCCTCCGGCGATTTCACGGCATTCTCCTTGCGCAGAACGCGCAGTCGCTCCGCGACATCCAGCGCTTGCTCTGCCTCGTCGAGGTAGTATTTCCAGCGCTCGCGAAGTGTACTGTTCGGGTGCGATTCCAGCCACAACCGCCCCAGCGAGTTCTCCACCATATAGCGCACAATCCAGTCCGGTGTGAAAAGCTGCGTCGCGGCAGGGATATTTTCTTTTGTAATCTTGATGTTCTTTTTGAGGCCGTCAAAAACCGCCTGCTTCGGTTCAGTGTTGTAATACTGGTACAGCCAACCAATGATTTGCACAGCATCGCAGAAATCTTCTTTAGGAATATCCCTCACAAGCTGCCCGATAACGCTCTCCGTTTTCAGAATATTGTTCGGAAGGAGCATTTCTGTATAGGCACCCATGCGCTCGAACATTTCGGGCAAAAGCTCGTTCAGGGCGTTGCACTGCGTCAACAGGAGATAACGGTAAAGTTCCTCCGTAGCGTTTGCGTGTAAGAGTTCAGATACTTTTGCCTTATTCAAACCGGCAAGATTAAGATGCAGCACATTCGTTAGGATTTCCGGCTTGAAGTTGCCGCTTGAGTCGGAAAAAACGCGGACATGGGTCGGCAAAAAGTCGTTTACTTCCATATAGCGCAATGCCACAAAGCGGTTGAACCAAGTGTACGCCACTTCCTCAACGGCTTGTTTGTAGCCAGATTTCTTTATTTCTTCGACAAATAATTGGCGTTGCCGCTTCTCATCTGCGGACAGCACACGCCCGGCAATGATGGTGGCGTTCTCGTCACCGTAGCCCTTTTCGCTGATGCCATATTGGTAGGCGCGTTGCTTCACCTGCTCGATTAGTTCGTTCCGCGCCAAAATTGCATATTTCTGAATAGCGTTCTTGTTCATGGTTCACACCCTATCTTAGTTAATCTGGATGCCGTCGTTTGCCTCAAGCGTGTCGTACAGCTTTTTGCGGACATCATCAAGATACTGATCCACGCCTTCGCGTGAGGTCAGCCGCTTGACAGGGAATACATCATAGCGGCGTATTTGCGCGATCTTCTTCGGCTTTGGTTGTTCTTCGCCAGCTTGGGGTGGCGTTGAGTTTTCTTGCAGAATCATTTCAATCCGCTTGCATACTTGGTCCTTATAGTTGAGCAACTGCGTAATCATTGCGTCAAGCACGGTGAGGCTTGTTGCGCCTGCTACTTTATGCTTGTATTCGACGAAGCGTTCGTCGGATTTTTTCACTTCATCATTCGCTCGACTTCCGACTCCCGCCAGCGTGTGGACATCCCCCATGCACTGTATGATGATGCCGAGGACTTCCTCCTTCTTCTGGGCGAGGAGCTTCCCGTAAGCGGTTTTCACGTCCTGCATCAGGTCAGTGAGGTCTTTGATCCTGGCGTAAGGCTTCGCTAATTCAAGGATAGATGAGATTTCCGTAATCTTTTCGTTAGCGTCAGCATCCGTGGCAAAGTAGTCGCGTTCGTTTTGCAAATCGCACTGCAATTGTCTGGCAGCATCAAATATAGTCCGTTGGGACTTAAAGAACGTCTCAATTTCCTCCATATCTTCGGAACTGTTACGGAGGTCATCCTGCCTAGCAATCAAGCGTGTAAGGAGGGCTACGTTATCCCGCTTCTGTGATAGGATATCGCTGATCAGATCTCGGGCGGTGATGACCACTTCTTTTTGCGGATACCGATCGCGATTGTATTCGTCAATAAATTTTTCGTAGTGAGCAAGTTTCGGTTCAAGTGTATCTTTCACGAAGTTTATAAGACCGTCCTCGTCCTCGGGGATTCCCATCTGTCCGAGCCAGTCGCGCAGAAAAGTAATACTCTTACGCATCAATTCCTCACTCGGTGCAATTCTGCGGCTCACGTTAGCCTTTTCTATTTCTGACTTTTTGCGCAGATAACCGACAAGGTTTCTGTCGTCCTTGCCTACAACAGCGCCGCCATATCGGATTTCAAGCTTCTGCGAAACAATAAGTCTTGCGATAATTGCGGCGATGTCCACCTCGCGCCAACCATACGGTATGGCCTGATAACGTCGCTGCAGATCGCCCATTGAAACGGGAACGCGGCTTAGATAGCGCTCCTCCAGCCACTGGCTTACCTCATTTAGGGCAAACTCGTTATTTGCTCCATGACCTGCAAAGCCGCTTTGTTCCGGCTCGCTGTTAAGTATTTGCAGAATATCTGCATCGCTTTCCCTGAACACATTCACAAAGTTTAGCTTGGAATATACACTTTCTATCAATTGCTTCAATGCTTCGTCAAGCTTGTTTTTTGCATCGCCGTTTTTTATTTCGACCTTTTCACCACAGATAAAGAATGTGCCATCCACGATAGCCTGTTCAATCTGCTTCCTGGCGCTTACCTCCAGTGTCCGTGCCTGTGCCTGTCGCTTGCGGATAATATCCTGTATGCTCTCGGGCAACCGAGACACGTTCTTCTGCTTGACGTATTTGTGAATTTTTTCAGCGGTTTCGAGTTCTTCGAAGTATTGCACTGTGCTTGAAAGCAAGACAATTGCTTCGTTATTGGCCTGCGAATCCATTATCAGCTTTGCTTCAGGTGCATTGTAATAGTCGCTTGCAACGGTAACAAAACGCAGACGAACACCACAGGTCGCCGCACCGAAAAGAGTTTCGTCTATATATTGGTCGTAGGCGAAGTCGTACTTATTGTACTTATATTTTTTGGAAGGGTAGATTTCCGAAAATATCGTCTGTCCGATGCTCTTAACGATCGTAATGCTATCAACTGTCGTGTTGCGGATGTCAATTGCGATATCCTGTTCCTCATCCGTCAAAAATGAGTAGGTGTCGCCATTGCGTGCGACGTAATTCTGCGCTACTAAACGCTCCAACGACGTTGCTATTTCACGGCGGAGATTTATCTTGTCCGTCCGGATGTCATCCACCATCAAAATAGCGATATTATCGATGTTCGCTTTAATATCGTCGATGTAGCGCACGAGATAGAGCAGTTTTAGGACGCTCACGTCACGCTGCTCTAATCCGTCACGTTTGTCAGCGGCGGTCTGGCAGCGGTCAATTACACGTCGGATCGGGCTTTCAAGGAAGGTATGTACCGTGTCGTAGAACAGTGAGAAAGGCACGATGGCATTTTCATCTTTGCCCTGTACCTTCTGCGCCGCCTCCTGGAACCCTGACAGCATAGAACGCTCGCCGCCGGAGAGATGTTTACCGGAGTTGCCGTGCTTGCGTATCTCCGCGAGGACTTTTTGAATGATGATGAACTGGTAAGGCACAAACGGGTATGTAGCAGAAAACTCCGCACCGTCCGCATAGCCCTTGATGTCCAGTACTGCATCATTAAAGGTAAAGAGATTTTTCAGCACGGCGTGTTCTTTGTCATAAACAAGCCGAAGTAGCCTATCGGCATCTTCGGTTTTTTCGAGGATACGTTTTTTTATGACTTCACCCACTGAAGCAGAGGACAGCGACAAGCGGGTATTGAAACGCCCCTGAATCTTAGAGAAATCGTCGCCACTTATTTTCACTACAGAGTCGATGGCTTCCTGGCTCGTGACCATTACCCATACTTTACCTCGGCACTTGCTGCCGACTTCTTCGACAATGGATTGCAGGTTTATCATCAGGCTGCCGTCGTCGCCGATGTATTGTCCGACCTCGTCCACGCAGAAAAGAAGACGGAAGTCCTTACCCTTGCTATCAACATAGCATTTGATTTCCTCAACCAACTGCTTAATGCTCAAATCGGTATTTTCTTCGCCATTGAACCAGTTGCGGGCTGCGATTTCGCTCATGCCAAGTACTCTTTGCAGGACGGACACGATGTCGTCCTCAAAGAAAGCATAGGAAGCGCGGCTCTCCAACCATGGAGTGCCGTTTACGTCTTCAAACGCCATGCGGAATTCTTTAGTCTTTCCCTGATTGTCAACGAAGCGTTCGAGGTTCGCTATTTTCAGATCTTCGCCGTAGAAGCCAAGATGGTTGTAGAATACCTTGGCGAAAACCCTTAGGACTGCAGTTTTGTCTTTGTTAATGGGTCCCTCGATGTCGATGTTAAAGAGTATCGACTCCGTAGGGATATTTGTGCAACGGACGACTGTGGCGTATGTCATGGGGTCGTCGAACTTGTCTTTGAAGAAATCCACTGCCCTTCTGTCACCAACTTTAGCGTTTGACAGAAGGTAGGACAGTATTTTAAGGAAATGCGATTTACCGCTTCCAAAAAAGCCTGAAATCCAGACCCCGACTTTGTCAGTGGGGTAATCGATAGCCTTCGAGTAGTTATCAAAAAAGGTGCTGAAGTGTCGGCGGAGTTCCTTGGTGATTATATACTCGCCGAGTTCCTGCAGGAGACTCTGCTCATCATCCTGCGCCACTTTGATAACGCCGTTAATGTCGCGGTTAATGTCCTTCTGGAACATATTCTGAATCTTCATTTAATTCCCTCCGGTTAAAGTAGATTGAATGCCCGGTAATAGTTCCCGTCATGGAACTTCTCAAACAGGATTAAGCTTTGCCCGTTAAACTCTCCCGGATAGAACATCACAATGGGTATATCCGAGAATTCCTGCTGCATACAGTCGAGCATCTTATGTGACCTCATAAAGGGATACACTTTCCCAATGCCCGTCAAAAACAGCACATCACCGCGTTTGTGCGGCTCATATTTCATCTTCGCAAGGAATGCCTCCTGCGTGGCGATCTTCTGTAACTGAGCAAGGAGGTAGTCCTTGCCTTTTTTCTCTTCCATCCCCGGTACGGTGCCAAGCACACGCTTCTCATCCAAAATCTCAAGCAGAATCTTGTACATATCCCTCTCAATGATGCGAAAGTCATCGGACGGAGTGTTAACAAGCCTTTGAATGTAGTCACGGACGATTAATTCATGCTGCGGTGCATATTTGAATACATGTATCCCGACCTCGTTCGATAACCCCTTGTTGGCGAGGAAATTCGCATCAGAGATTCGCGCTTTGATTTTATCTAATTCTTGTTTAATATCAGCCATAGTCACACTCCTACCTGAAACAGTTAAACGCCGCGAGGGCGGTCAAGTCGTTGTTTTCACGGATGCCGCTTTCCAGTTCAGCGCTGATGAAAATAGGATTCAGCTCGCGAGCGCGGAAGCTGTCGAGCATCTCTGTTTCAATCAAGCATTTGGTCAGTACCTGTTTCAGTTTCGTTATTGTTTTCTCGCTCCAGGCGGCGACATCATCGTTTTGCTCTCGCAGATGTGAGAAGAAAACGTTAATGTCTTTCTTAGTATAGGAGTAATCATGCTGGCGGTATTTCTCGCCGATGAGGTCGGTCATAAACTCACGGACAAGGCGGTTGTAGCGCATCATCGCATAGAGATTTATTTGCTTTGCCACTTCGGTAGGTGCGTTCGCCAATTCGTAGACCAGCTTCTCGTTGTCAAGAGCGACAAGTCGCTTATAACAAGCGCGGGTGAGCCGTGATATCTCCCTCTCGGTCGGGTACTGAAACAGGTTATCACGCCGTATATAATCAATTATATCGTCAATCGACTTTCCTTCTAGGTACTGTTTGGAAACAATCCTTATCTCGTAGAACAGGAACTGCTCGGCCGTTAGACCGCCGTTGTACTGCATACTAATATCCATAATGTTTAATCACCACTTACATACCCCTTTTTAGATCCTTTTTCGTCGGCAGCTTATTCAATCTCCGCACTCTTGCCGCTGTCTACCCAAGCGTCTACTTCAGAAATCTTGAACTTGTACTGTTTGCCAATCCGGCGGTGCGGAATGACGTCTTTCTTAATCCAATTGCGGATGGTGTCCTTGCTTACGCCAAGATGCGCGGCAATTTCTTCAAGGCTTGACCACTTTTCAGGTTCGTTCGTCATTTGGCTTTCCTCCTAATGGTGCCCTACGAATAAGACATAATCATTATAACATACTCGGACATTGAATTGAAAGGACTTTTATTGATTTGATATGAATTAGTGTGAACTGATGAAAGTTGGTCAACCGAAGAATTATGGAACTCTTCAGCATCGGCAAGTCCGAGCGGGAGATTGCTACCAATGTCGGCCTGTCACAAAAAGCCATCAATAAAAGAAAAACAAAACTGTTCTCCCAGCTCCGGGAACGCCTGAAACATTTAATCTAACCTCGGTACTCAAAATGCCCTGTGGTGTCCTGTGGATATCAGAGGGCATCACCTATTTTCAAAACTCTGGTACTCAACCTTCCCCCTTCTGTCCTTGGACGGGGTTCTTCTTTTGATGAGCTTGATAGGACGCATTGGGCGATTAAATCTTGTCGGCATTAAAAATCTTCTACGGTGCGTGGTTCTATGGTAAAATAAAACTAGAAAATAACGGCAAGTGCTGATGGTCTTAGCCGGGTCAAAAAAATAATTAGGGCTTACTTTTATTGGCTTTTTACCTAAACAAAGAAATCTTTCACAAATATAACCTTGCTTGTACTCACACGACAATATATGCCTACACGCTTTTCTCGCTTCGGAGGCATGGGAGGTTTGAACGGGGCCGGGGCAAAAAACAAGGACGATGCAGAGGCCCATGCGTAGCCAGAGCCTAGTGCTACTAGGATAATGAAAATTTGCACAAAAAAAACACCTCTCTTCCATGGGTGCAGTAGTGGGAGCAATATGCAGGCAGGTTAAGCAAGCTTACTTGTCGTACGGAAGGCTTTGCGCGGTGATGTAGGGACCGTTAGCTCGGTGCTTAACAATAAGTCCGGACCAGATTGGATTAGCGCAAGACGATGCGTTCTGGGCGATGCCACGAACCGTTGCTTAGTAAAAATACTACCGGTTATACCATCAACCAAAGGGACCGTCGGCTCATATGCGCGTCCGTTTGGCATCGCTTCAATTGTGCCTAGCAACACAGAGCCAAATGTCGCAGCAGGGTGGAGCGCACGATAACGTGCAGTAAGCTCAGATATATGGTACGCAGGTTTACCAGTAAGAAGACTCGTTGTCAGGCGGGGAAGGTCCGCAAATGTGCTCATATATATCGGATCATTAACGTATTGGGCTAACAGACGGACAGATTCCGCCCGCGTCTCGTAGACAATGACAACATGGTTGATGCGCGGGGACCCGTTAATCATCGGCGTTATTAGCTTGTGCGCGGCCTCAACTGTATTCGTTAAAAATCTGGCCGCACCGCCAAAAACGTATAAAATAATAATGTCGTGGATACGGCAGCAGACCGGCATGAAGCGGGGGAGCGTATACATGTCACGGACCGCACGCGGGAACTGCCAGTCACTTAACGTAATAACACCACTGCTTATTAATGTGGTGCGGAACTCGCCTATCTTTAACGCTGTCGCTATAGTTGCGTCCGATAAATTTATACGCGATGGGTTATGGGTTAAAAGCCCGCGCCCAACAATCTCGTCTAAACCCCGCTGGGTTAAACGGTAATACTTGCCTGCATAGCGTTGCGTCCTCGTGGAATATGTTGCCGATAAAATATAATCCGTGGCTACTAATTGCGCTAGACGCGTAGTTGAAAGTTTTGTACTAGTGAAAAATACTGAAGCAATCTCCGCATTCGTCGCAGCTTTCGTATTGTATAAGTATACTAATATTGCTAAGTCCCGTTCCTGTAATTCTATTTTTATACCTGTCATGATACGCGCCTCCATCTGCAAATGTATGTACCTTCGATTATAGTAAATGTTCCGCGCGAGTATAGATTTTAGTAGTTATTAGTTTATCATCGCGCGCCACCTAGCAACCATGTTCTTATCCCGCGCGAGTATAGATTTTAGTAGTTATTAGTTTATCGTCGCGCGCCACCTAGCAACCATGTTCTTATCCCGCGCGAGTATAGATTTTAGTAG
>Ga0209616_1000224_pt1 | contig 17572 bp, 19 predicted proteins | sample FlocCalmetaG_FD_184153 | JGI IMG/M metagenome (GOLD analysis project Ga0209616, IMG submission 184153) | Freshwater bacterial and archeal communities from Indian Creek, Illinois, USA - Floc-Cal metaG (SPAdes) (version 2) | ecosystem: Environmental > Aquatic > Freshwater > Unclassified ...
ATGGCTTTTGTCCACAGCAGCTTAGGGTGGTTTGAAGCCTCCACCTGCATGGCGACTCCGAAGGGCCTTCCTTCATCTTTTGTGTAGCAGGGCTGTACTTGCGTTAGTTACAGCCTTCGTGGCGCAAAATCCCTTTTGCTTTCAATATCGTGTAGGCGTCACGCGCCATAGTAAGCTGGTTAGTTCAACCCGGGGTGTCGTCTTTCGGGTAGAAAATCAATAGTAATCTGCTTTGCGCCAGAGCGTCGGCAAGCACAAAAGCTCCGCCAGTGCTTGGCAAGGTGAAATTGGGCGCTTTATCGCCAACATTAACCATTTGCACACCTCCGTCAAATTCTAAACTTGGACAGCCTCTCCCACTCGGCAATTTCACCACTTACTAGCACAAAAATGGGGTGCTGTTTGGGTTGGACCACTTTCTGTGCGCGCAAAAATCGCTCGCAGTCACGACCTTGTAGTTTGCCTAAGAGATGGCCCCATTCAAACGCAAGCTGCCCAACGGGCAAGGGAATAGGTGCGCAAAACGACGCAGCGGCAAGTTTACTCTGATCAAATCGGTACTTGCGTTGCTCCGCCTCTTGCCACACATAGTACAAGTAACTGTTAATGGCTGTCAAGGGTTCACCATGCTGCTTAAAGCGCGTTAGCTGGGGGTGGTTACGGTATCCTAGCGTCTTGCCCTCTAAAACAGCCATCGCCAGCAGTCCTTCGCGCCAAAGGGCGACTAAACCCTTGCTGTCTAAATAACAGGGATGTAGACTCCACAGTCGCAAATCCGTCACACCCCCCTCTGTCGGCCCCCTCCCGTGCCATGCTAAATTTTACCAATTAATCGCAGTGCCTCTTCGACGATGGACTTGTCGGCGTCAGACATTTCATACAAGGGAGGCCGTACTTCTCCTGCCGGCAAACCGAGGCTGTTCAAGGCCCATTTAAGGGGGATGGGGCTCGTCGTAGTGAAGAGCGCTTTGCACAGGGGGAAGAGATGAAGGTGTATTTTCTGCGCAATATCCGTTCGGCCAGCAACAAAGGCCTCGATCATGTCCTTCATTTCACTGCCCACGATATGCGAGGCCACGCTTACAACCCCTACCGCTCCCACAGAAAGCATAGGCAAGGCTAGAGAGTCATCTCCTGAATAAATGAGAAAACCTTCTCGTGCCGTACGGGCAATCTCGCTAACTTGATCAAGGCTACCACTGGCCTCTTTTACACCGAAAAAAGCGTCGATTTGTGATAACCTCGCCACTGTGGCCGGCAGCAAATTGCATCCGGTGCGGCCCGGCACATTGTAGAGGAGCACAGGCGCATCTACGCTCTTGGCCACGGTGACAAAGTGCTGGTAGAGGCTGTCCTGCGGGGGCTTGTTGTAGTAAGGCGTTACAAGCATGATGCCGTCAGCGCCATGCTGAACTGCCCGCTGCGAACTAGCAATTGTTTCCTTGGTGTCATTGCTACCCGTGCCCATGAGCACCTTGACCCGACCGCGAGATACTTTCTTTACCGTCTGCAAGAGAAAAATCTTCTCTTCCACACTAAGGGTGGGAGATTCTCCGGTCGTGCCTGCCACGACTATGGTGTCCGTCTTAGTCTGCACAAGATGTTCTACCATCACCTCGATAGCGGCAGCATTAACATGGCCATCTGTGCCGAAAGGCGTAATCATGGCTGTCATTAGGCGTCCAAAAATCATGTTTCTACCCCCTATTCACTGTTTAAGTTGAATTGATCATGCAGGGCCTGTACTGCCTTTTCCATGTCAGCATGGTCGACGAGGACTGAGATGGTCAAGTAAGAGTCGCTTGTCTGCAAAATACGCACCTCAGCTTCACGCATGGCCGCCACCACCTTGGCCATGACTCCAGGTATGCCACGCATCCCAGTACCAACAATACTCACCTTGGCGCAGCCCTCGCGGTGACTAATGGTCACGGGGAGATCGCGCAAGGCCTCATTGACCTTCCCCATGGCTTCAGACTGCACAATGAATTTCTTTTCTTGGGGACTTACGTTTATGAGGTCAACGCTGATCATTGCTTCCGCTAAGAGCCGAAAAATCTCGTACTCCAACCAACTATCCTCGGTGGGGGTCGAAATCGTCACTTGCGCCACCCCCGACAGATGTGCGACTGCCGTTACGGCCCTTCCGACCTTGCGCTCAAAAAAAGCATTGTTAGCAATGACCGTACCGGCCGCCTCACTTAGTGTGCTCTTGATAATAAGGGGAATGTTGCGCTGCATGGCCAACTCTACGGCGCGGGGATGAATGACTTTTGACCCTTGAGAGGCCATGTTAAACACCTCTGAATAGTCTAAGGAGTTAATGACTCGCGCATCATGTACTAAGGCCGGGTCGGCCGTCATGATGCCCTCGACATCGGTGTAAATCTCAATGGCGCTAGCACCTAGGGCTACGCCAATCGCTGCGGCTGAAGTGTCGCTGCCCCCCCTGCCCAAGGTGGTGATTTCACCTTTGTCACTCGCGCCTTGAAATCCGGCCACAACCGGCACCACACCCTGTGCCAGGAGACTTCTCAAGTAATCTGCCTGTACTGTAATAATGCGCGCGTCGCCGAAATTGGCGTCTGTAAGTATGCCGGCCTGCCAGCCGGCCAGTGCGACGGCCTTAATGTTGGCTTGGCGCAAACTAGTGGCCAAGAGAGCTGCCGACATCAATTCGCCGCAAGCCATCATGATGTCCAAGTCGTGTTTCGCGGGGACACCTGCTTGTTGCAGCAAGCTGATAAGTGTGTCTGTGGCGTAAGGATCACCCCTGCGCCCCATCGCCGAAACCACCACTACGACGTCGTGAAGGGCCATGCCCTCTACGACCTTCTGGATAACTTTTTGCCTAAACTCGGGCGTGGCAACTGAGGTTCCGCCAAATTTTTGTACAATAATGCCCATAATGGCCTCCCATCTTAATGGCTATAGTCTGTAAGTGTAGGCCTCGCGCAGCATGTGGTAAATTAGCGGACTGAAGCGTGCTTGTTCTACGACCCAGGCAAGAAAGAAGCAGGCGTTTCACTGGGGAATTCTGTGGTTGACATCGTCTCCTCGCCTTCACCACGGAGAGGAAACTTTTTTTAACCACAGAGTACACAGAGGAGGCAAGAGAGGAACAAGGAGTTTGCTAAGGAAGAAGTCGAGGCGCCCTTAGCGTGAGTCCATAGTTATCATTTTACCTCTCCTGCGCAATGTTTGCTACTAGGTCGATACGATAAAAAGTTTGCACCAAACTTGATGTGTTGCGCGCTGTGAGGTTAAAAAAAAGAGCCCCTGATATAGATCAGAGACTTCGCGTGCTTTGGTCAATAATTGTTGTTGGTCCGGTTTTCAGCAGCTGTCCCCGCAGCAGCCCCGTACGGAGGTGGTGGCGCCTAGAAGGCAGCTTGTAGTGTCGCACCGAGATCGGGCAGATTCTTGGTGGGTCCTAGGGCACAGATAGTGCTGCTGCCCATGGTGAGAATACGCTCCGCCACCCTTTGGATGTCGTCGGGAGTAACCGCCTCAATTTTCTTGACAACTTCCTCCGCTGGCGTGATCTCCCCCACCAAGAGCAGACCGCGCCCCATGCGGCTCATGCGATTTGCCGTGCTCTCAAGCCCCATCACTAGGGCACCTTTGACTTGTTGACGAGCCCGTTCTAACTCTGCGGCACTGACATAGCCGTTTTTCATAGCCTTTAACTCACCACCGATCGCCATCAGGAGCTGCGTGGCGTTCCGCGGTGAAAGCCCCGCATAGATGCCATAATATCCATTGGCCACGAAGGATGCGCTGTACGAATAGATATTGTAAGCGAGCCCCATTTCCTCCCGCACAAGTTGAAACAAGCGCGAAGACATACCCGCTCCCAAGATACTATTCAACATACCCAAGGTGTAAATATCCTCATGTTGCCAAGGCAAGCCCGGAAACCCCAGGCAGAGGTGCAATTGTTCGGTAGGTTTATCGACATAGCAGGTGCGCTCAGTATAGGCAGTGTCTATGGCCGGGAAGACAGCAGCCTCTAGGTCGCCCTCAAACTGTAGTTTTTCTTCCACTAATTCGACAAGTTGTTGATGCACCAGATTGCCAGCGGCCGTGACAACAATGTTGCGGGGATGATAATGACGTCGATAGAAGTTAGCACAACTGTCACGGTCAAGAGCGAGAATGCTCTCTTTTCTCCCCAAAACGGGCATTCCCAGAGGATGGTGCGGCCAGATAGTGGAGGCCAAGTAGTCATGGATAAGCTCATCGGGGGTGTCCTCGTACAGAGCTATCTCTTCCAGTACAATTTGCTTTTCTTTTTCTACGTCGCTAGTCGAGAACTTAGGTGCGCTTAACATATTACTCAAGACATCTACCGCCAAGCCTAGATGCTCCTTGAGCACTTTCACATAGAAGCAAGTGTATTCCTTCGTAGTATAGGCATTTAGTTCGCCTCCCACGTTGTCAATTGCTTCAACGATGTCACGCGCACTGCGCTCCAAGGTACCCTTAAAAAAAAGGTGCTCGAGAAAATGCGACAAGCCCTGTTCCGACTCTCTCTCATAAAGGGTGCCACAGCGCACCCAAAACCCAAGCGCTACGGTGTGCACATGGGGGATGTGTTCACTTGCCACTACTATGCCTGATTGGCTCTTGCTGATCTGCATAACAATCCCTCTATTCAACCCATTAGTTCCATTTTCACGGCGGCAAAAAGTCCTATGGTACCCACTCTATACCCTATTATCTATGCGGTGCGCGACAAAAAAACAAAGAGCATTGCCAGGGCAACGCTCCCATATCCCTAGGCTTGTCCTTGCGGGCCACCACTAGATTGTGGAGATAACAACTCTTTGCGGGAAACATCGATGCGCCCCTGTCGGTCAACTCCAATGACTTTAACCTGAATTTCATCGCCCACATTAACCACATCCTCCGTGCGCGCTACACGCCCGTGCGCAAGATTTGAGATATGGACTAGGGCTTCTTTCCCGGGCATCAGCTCGACAAAGGCACCGTACTTCTCCACTCTGGTTACGCGACCGGTAAAGACTTCGCCAATGCCCATTTCGCGGGTCAGATCTTCGATGATTCGTCTGGCTTTCATGCCTTGTGCCGCATCAACAGCAGCGATGAAAACCCTGCCATCATCTTCAATGTCGATTTTGACATTGGTTTCGGCAATAATCTTGTTTATCATTTTGCCGCTAGGGCCGATGACATCCTTGATTTTGTCCACGGGAATGGTAATAGTCATCATGCGTGGGGCAAAAGCGGAGAGGTCGTGGCGTGGCTCCTTAATGGTCTCTTGCATCTTGTGCAGGATATGCATGCGGCCAATATGTGCTTGCGACAATGATTCGGTGAGAACTCCTTTGTCTAGGCCTGCCACCTTTACATCCATTTGCAGCGCAGTAATGCCCTTGGCGGTGCCTGCCACTTTGAAATCCATATCGCCCAAATGGTCTTCCATGCCTTGTATATCGGAAAGAACAACATGGCGCTGTCCATCGGTGATAAGGCCCATGGCAATACCTGCTACTGCCGCCTTGATAGGCACACCGGCCTCCATCAGGGCCAAGGTACTACCGCAAACGCTAGCCTGCGAAGTCGAGCCGTTTGATTCAAGAACTTCGCTCACCACGCGAATGGTGTAGGGGAACTCCTCTTCGGAAGGTATCATGGGCAGGAGCGCACGCTCCGCCAAGGCCCCATGGCCAATATCCCGCCGGGAGGTACCACGTTGTGGTCGCACTTCGCCCACGCTGTAGGCAGGGAAATTATAGTGGTGCAGATACCTCTTGGACTCATCGAGGCCGAGGTCATCGATAATCTGCATATCGCCCCTAGTCCCGAGGGTAACTATAGAGAGAACCTGCGTTTGACCGCGGGTAAACAAACCAGAACCATGGGTACGCGGCAAGATCCCGACTTCGCATGTTATAGGCCGTATCTCACTGGGACTCCTGCCATCAGGTCTTTCCGCATGGGCGAGAATGCGCTCGCGGACGATATTCTTGACCAAATCGTGTAGAACCTCGCTGACGAGCTTCCCTTGACCGGGGAAAATCTCACTAAACTTGAGCTTTGCGTCGCTCATAACTGCCGCGATCGCGTCCTCGCGAGCTAACTTATCATTCACCATGACGGCCTGCTCGAGGGGTAGAAGAGCGTAATCTTGCACCGCCGAACGCAGCATTTCCGGCACTTCGAACAGGGAAACGGCCAATTTGGCAGTCCCATGCGCAGCCTGCATCGTCTCTATCACGGCGATGATACGCTTGATTTCCTCATGCCCAGCCATGATAGCTTCAATCATCTGTTCTTCGCTAACTTCTAATGCACCAGCTTCTACCATCATGATCGCATCCTTTGTTCCTGCGACCACTAAGTGGATAAGACTTTTGCTGGCTTGTTCAATGGTGGGATTGATGATGTACTGACCGTCCACTAAGCCCACTACTACTCCAGCGATAGGACCAGAAAAAGGAATATTGGAGATGGAGAGAGCGGCGGAGGCGCCTACCATGGCGGCAATTTCGGGCGAATTATTCTGGTCAACAGACAGAACTGTCGCTACGACTTGCACATCATTGCGAAAACCCTCCGGAAAAAGAGGACGCAACGGGCGATCAATAAGTCGCGCTGCCAAAGTCGCCTTCTCTCCCGGGCGCCCTTCCCGACGCAAGAAACCGCCGGGGATTCTTCCTACCGCATAGAGGCGTTCTTCGTAATCCACAAGTAGGGGGAAGAAGTCGATTCCTTCGCGCGGAGAACGCGACATGGTGGCCGTAACCAACACCGAGGTATGGCCGTAATTCACTAGCACGGCGCCGTTGGCCTGCTTGGCCAAGCGGCCTGTCTCTAAGGTCATAGTTCGTCCTGCTATGGATATTGAGTACTGGTTCATGCTCTACCTCCTTTAACTTAGTATGCCAAATATAACTAAAAAGAAAAGCGGGCGACCCCGCTTTGCTCTCTAGCGTATTCCTAGTTGCTCCTTGATGGCGCGGAAGCGCTCCATGTCTTTTGCCTGCAGGTAGTTCAAAAGGCGACGACGCTGTCCTACCATTTTGTATAATCCACGCCTGCTGTGATGGTCTTTGGAGTGCATCTTCAAGTGAGTTGTTAGCTCAGTAATGCGGTTAGTCAAAATCGCAATCTGCACTTCTGCCGAACCTGTATCGGACTCGTGCAAGCGATACTGATCGATGATGCTGCGTTTTTGCTCTTGGTTGATGCTCATAATATTCACCTCCTCACAATATTCTCCTCTAGCCACGTAATCCGGCGGAGGCGTCGGAAAACCCAGCCAAAGGCTACGTTTTATTCTAGCACTTTAGGTTGCGCGGTGCAAGGTATAGACTTCTGCGTCCGCGATGTCCTGCTTGATCTGCTGGCGCAAGGACTCCTGGTCAGCAAATCTCTTTTCGGGCCGCAAGTAGTGTATCAGTTCGATCTCTAGTTCCTGCTCATAGAGGTCAGGCGTAGGAGAAAAAAAGTGCACTTCCAAGGTGATATTGGCCTGTGGGAAAGTAGGCCTCGTGCCCAAATTGCCGACTCCATAGCCCCATATAGGGGAAAAAACAGCATACACCCCAGAAGGGGGCAGTACCTGTTCCGGTGCAAAATGCAAATTGGCCGTCGGGAAGCCGAGAACACGCCCCCTACCATCACCCGTGCCAACTGCTCCCTGTAAGGCAAAACCCCGGCCTAAACAAGCGGCAATGTTTGCTAAATTGCCAGCTAGGATGTCTTGCCTGACTCTTGTGCTACTAGCCACGGCGCCGTCGACAAACACCGGCGGCACCTCCACCACTTCAAATGAATGCTGCACGCCAAGCGCCCGCAAAAGACTAGTATCGCCCTGTGCGGCCTGACCAAATCTGTAGTTAAACCCGGCAACCACGGTCGCACCGCGAAAGGATTTCACAAGCACCTCATCGACAAACTGCGCGGGGTTTAAGGAGGAAAACTCTGTCGTAAAAGGATGTTCGATGAGCACATCCATGCCACATGCGGCAATCAGGCGGACTCGCTGCTGCCTAGTGGTGATGGCGCCAACTTGGTTCCTGCCGACCATAGTGCCCGGATGGGGATGAAAGGTGAAGACTACCGCCAAGCCATTCCTTTGTGTAGCCAGCTCGCGTGTCTTTTGAAAAATAGCTTGATGCCCGAGATGTACGCCATCAAATGTGCCTAGGCAGACAGCGCCTATTTTCATTGCCTTTTCTAGTATCGTGATCAACAAAGCAGTTCTACCTCCTGCGCCATAACCTTGGTCGGGGATAAAAGGCCTGAGCATACTCTTCCCAGACCGATAAACATTGATCCATAAAAAATTGGGCACTCTAGGACATCGCTATGATCTACAGCGATACGCTGACCATGGACAAATTGTTTGGCACGAGACAGACATAACTCTACGCGCGGCAGATCAACTAGCATCTGCTCTATAGGGATGAGGTGGCCATAGGGGTCTTCTGCCAGACGGGCAATCGTAACACTGTTTTCCGCAGCAAAAGGTCCGCTTCTTTCTCGCCACAGCCTGCCCATGCAAGCGGGCAAAAGAAGACTGCGGCCAATATCGTGGCAGAGTGAGCGCACATAAGTTCCCTTAGAACAGGTAATCAAGAGCTCGGCGATTGTAAGCTGCTGCTCGCGGCGCACTTCACCGAGCACGAGGCTTTGCACATGGATCATACGGGGTGGAACTTCTATTTTCTCACCCCGCCGCGCCAATTCATACAATTTCTTGCCCTTAACTTTTATGGCAGAATACATGGGCGGAATTTGTGCTTGCTGGCCAGTAAAACGCGGCAATACCTGCTCTATATTAAGGGCCAAAACAGTGGACGCATCGGCTGTCTCCAGCGTTTCGCCCGAGGTGTCATAAGTGTCGGTGGCGAGCCCTAGCACTAGCTCGGCACGATACACCTTGGTGTCACCCTCAACAAGGGGGATAAGGCGCGTGGCCTTGCCAATGGCTAGGGGTAGCACTCCCCTTGCGGCCGGGTCAAGGGTCCCCATATGCCCAACCGCACGCACACCAAAGATGCGGCGCACTTGATTGACTACCGCATGGGAGGTCAACCCATCCTCTTTATAGAGATTGATAAATCCCTCAGTCACTCTTTAACACCTGCATAACTCTCTGCAATACTTCTTGCCGCGCTACAGCCAGGCCATAGGGCAATGTGGCCCCTGCGGCTGCCCGATGCCCACCCCCGCCAAAAGTCTCGGCAACTTTGCTCACATCGACTCGCCCCTTGGCACGCAAGCTCACCTTGGTAACCTGCGGAGACATCCCCTTGAGTAAAATCGCCACCTCGACTTCTGGAACAGCGCGCGCAAAATCAACCATATCCTCGACTTCATCGGCCTGTATCCCACAACGCTCTGCTACTTCATATGACACCTCTATCATGGCCACCTTCTCCGCACCATGCAAGGATAGAGTTGTCAGGGCATGGCGCAAAAGGCACAACTCACCTAGGCTCCTACGTTCTAGGGCCTGTTCCGTAACAAGCCTAGCGTCCGCGCCCCACTCTAGCAAGCGGGCCGCATCTCGAAACAGCTCCGGCGTGGTGTTGGTGTGACGGAAAAAACCAGTATCGGCCGTAAGAGAAGCATAGAGACAAGTAGCCGTCCCGGAGTCAACCTGCCATGCGGCATGGTCCACCAGGCTCATAATTTGTTGCCCGGTGGCGCTATAAGCATCATCAACCCAAGACAGACCCCAAGTTCCTCGGTTTGAAACATGGTGGTCGATATTAATCACCTGGCGTTCTGCGACATAATGGGCTGGCAGGCCAGTTCGAGCAAGGTCGCCGCAATCTAGAATGACAATGCAGTCCGCCGCCAGCGGAAGCTCATCCACATGAGTAATTACAGGGTAGTAGCGCAACAAAAATTCATAGCGAGCTGGGATGCGGTCAAGGCACGCCACATGAGCCTCCTTGCCAGACTGCGCGAGGAGGCGTGCTAGGGCCATGGTCGAGCCTAAAGAGTCGCCATCCGGTGCGATATGACCGACCACCAAGAGCTTTTCCGCTCTCTCGAACAGTGAGGTGATCTCAGCCAGCCGAGAATTACTTGTTTTCACGCCCAATATCCTTCAGCAGCTTGTTAATATGTGCGCCATGCTCAATAGACTCATCAATGCGAAAAATAATATCCGGCGTGTGGCGCATCTTGATGCGCTTGCCAATCTCCGTGCGCACAAAGCCGGTGGCGCTCTCTAGGGCCTCTAGAGAGGCCCTTTTTTCCTCCTCGCTCCCTAACACGGAAACGAAAGCCTTGACATGCCTATGGTCACCAGACAGCTCCACACTAGTCACTGTGGCAAAGCCGAGGCGAGGGTCTTTCAGCAAGCGCAATATAGCGCTAAGCTCCTCTTTCACTTGCCCCCTAAGGCGTTCAGTGCGAAATTGGGACATAACTCTTCCCCCTTGTTAAACCTTAGAATAATTCTTCGGTCGCATCTAGTATCATCCCGTCCGGCAAAGAATCCTCCACAAAGTTAGTAACTGCGGCAAAAGTCTTCTCTACCTCGAGAGTATTACCGGAAACAACAGCAATGACTAAGCGCGCTCTCTGCCAGACCTCTTGATGCCCCGCCTCGACGACTGAGACATTGAACCTGCCGCGTGTTCGCGCGATCAGCGATTTCACAATTGCTCTCTTGTCTTTAAGTGACTGCGCGAGAGGAAAGTGCAGCTCCAAAGAAAGCAGGCCTAGGCTCTGTTTCATGAGGGCAAGACTTGCTCTCTAACATAAGCCTCGATGATATCGCCCTCTTTGAGGTCGTCGTAATTGTCAAGGCCGATGCCACATTCGTAACCCGTGGCCACTTCCTTAGCATCATCCTTAAAGCGCTTAAGCGAACCAATCTTGCTTTCATGAATGATTATACCGCCACGAAGAAGCCTCGCGCCTGCTTGGCGCGTGATCTTGCCTTCAGTAACCATGCAGCCAGCAATAACACCTGAGCCGGTGACGCGGAAGACTACACGCACCTCAGCTTGTCCCAGCACTACTTCCTTGAAAACAGGTGCGAGCATGCCCTTAAGAGCGGCGGTGATATCGTCGAGAACTTCGTAGATTATGCGATAAAACCTAAGGTCCACTTGCTCTTGCTCAGCCGACTTGCGTGCACTGACCTCGACACGCACATTGAAACCAATGATAATGGCATTAGACGCCTTGGCCAACATGATGTCGCTCTCATTGACAGGGCCAACGCCGGTATGAATGACCTTCACGTCTACTTCTTGATTGCTTAACTTCTCAACCGCAGGCCTGAGGGCCTCGACCGAGCCTTGCACGTCACCCTTGATAATCAAATTGAGGGCCTTGGTTTGTCCGGCCTGTACCTGCTTGAAGAAGTCATCCAAAGTAACTTTCTGTACTGGTCTTTGCAGCTCTAATTTGCGTAACTCGGCCGCTTTTTCCGCCATGGAGCGCGCTAATTTGTCGTCTTTCACCACGACAAACTCGTCACCCGCCTGCGGTGCCAGAGAAAGGCCATGCAATTCGAGCGGTGTCGACGGTGGGGCCTTCTTGAGACGCTTGCCTTTATCACTTACCATGGCACGAACGCGGCCATAGGCACAGCCTGCGACGACAATGTCGCCCACGTTGAGAGTACCTTTTTGAATCAGCATGGTGGCGATGGGGCCCTTGCCCTTGTCCATATGGGCTTCAATGACAATGCCCTTCGCCGGCCGGTCCGGATTGGCCTTAAGCTCCAAAACTTCAGCTACGGTTAGCACCGCAGCCAGCAAATCATCGATGCCCATACGTTGCAAGGCCGAGACTCCCACAAAAATGGTATCCCCACCCCATTCCTCAGTCACGAGGCCATATTCAGTAAGCTGCTGCTTAATACGGCTGGGGTCAGCATTGGGCTTATCCATCTTATTTACGGCGACAATGATGGGGACATTAGCTGCTTTAGCATGATTTAGGGCTTCAATTGTTTGCGGCATGACACCGTCATCTGCCGCCACTACCAAAATGGCAATGTCGGTCACCTTTGCTCCGCGCGCCCGCATCTGTGTAAAGGCTTCATGACCAGGAGTATCTAAGAAAACAATTTTCTCATCTCCTACGTCGACTTGGTAGGCCCCAATATGCTGCGTAATACCCCCTGCTTCCGAAGCCGTGACATTCGTGCGACGAATGCAATCTAAGAGCGAGGTCTTGCCGTGATCCACATGGCCCATGACTGTGACCACCGGGTAACGATGCTGCAAACTCTCCTCTGGGTCGATATCTAGGGAAACTTCTGCCTCAGGGGCCGGCGGCAGTTTTATCTCAAGTTTAACATTCAGTTCAGCTGCTAGCACCCCAAGAGTATCAAAATCTAAGTGCTGATTTATGGTAGCCATCACACCTAGGTGCATTAACTTAGTAATGATATCACCCACGGAACGCCCCGTGAGTTTGGCAAATTCACCCACGGTGACCGCGCTCTCTATCGTCACCGTGGCAGATGGCGCGACATTTGCCCCCGCAGAGGGCGAAGTGCCGCCTGGCCTTTGCCCACGTCCTGGGGAGGCCAGCTTGCGATTGACAATATTTGCCGCAGGCTCGGCATGACGTTTATCGCGCTGCCTATTGTCCTGCTGCCGCGTGCCCGGCTTATTGTCGACAGGCTTCTTGGCCGCAGTTGTAGTCGCAGCTACTCTAACCCCTGTGGGAGGCATAGGCAGGGCGTCGACGGGTGCGATCGCTTCCGGAGCCACCATCGTCGGGGAAGGGTTACTCACGGGCTGCTTCTCGACAAAGGGACGTTTCTTTCTTTGTTTAATAATGACCTCGCGAATCACACTCGCAACTTGCATATCAACCATACTCATAGGGTTAGAAATGTTCAGGTTGAGATCGCGCAGAGCCTCCACGAGAGTTTCTGCGGGCAACTGCAATTCCTCGGCTAACTCAAAGATTCTAATTTTGGACAAGTCGGTCCACCTCCAATGTTCAGGCTTAATTCCTGTAAGCGACGGGCAAAATTAGGGTCGGCTATAACCACCAGAGCTCTTCTGCTCTTGCCAATGGCATTGCCTAGGGCGGCTTGTGAAAAAAGCGTCAAAAATGGGATGCGTTTGCTTTCTGCCATCTGGCGGTAGAGAGCCGCCGCCTTAGGCTCGGTATCCCCGGCGAGGACCAGCAAACTCCCCTTGCCCTTTTTAAGGGCGGCAGTGCAGGCCAAAGTCCCGCTGATAACAACGCCCGCCCGCTGTGCCAGACCTAGCATTTGCAGAAATTTATCATTCATGGTGCAGTTTCTCTCTTAAACGAGCGACCACTTCCGGAGGTATATCCGCCTCTAATCCCGTACCTATTCTGGCGCCCTTGATTGCAGCATCAAGGCAGGGGCGATTGGGGCAAATGTACACACCCCGCCCAGACTTCTTGCCTGTAAAATCTACGTCAACTTGGCCTTCCGGGTCCCGCACAATCCTAACCAAGTCACGCTTGGGCTTGACAGTGCGGCATCCGACACAAGTGCGCTCTGGAACATGCTTCTTTTTCATGGTTCCACCCCTTAAGCTTCGGCCTGGCTCTCGCTCTTGATATCAATTTTCCAACCTGTCAATTTTGCCGCCAGCCTAGCATTCTGCCCCTCTTTACCGATGGCCAGTGACAACTGATAGTCTGGAACAACAACTCGTGCTACTTTGGCCGCTTCGTCAATATCCACGCGGATAACCTTGGCCGGACTCAAGGCGTTGGCTACATATTGTGCGGGGTCACTTTTGTACTCAATGACGTCAATTTTCTCATTGCCTAGCTCGTTGACAATAATTTGAATGCGCATGCCTTTTTGCCCTACGCAGGCCCCCACGGGGTCAACATTAGGGTCGCGCGAGCTAACCGCAACTTTGCTGCGGCTGCCAGCTTCGCGAGTCACTGATTTTAACTCGACTATTCCGTCATGAATCTCTTCGACTTCTAACTCGAGTAAGCGCTTAAGCAAACCCGGATGACTGCGAGAAACGGTCACTTGGGGACCCTTGGTAGTTTTACGCACTTCAAGCACATAGGTTTTGAGGCGTTGGCCCGTGCGGTAAACCTCTCCGGGAACCCTCTCGGAAGTAGGCATGACGGCCTCTACTTTGCCCAGATCAATAATTACATTCCGTGCATCGACCCTCTGTACTATGCCCGAAACGATATCACTCTCGCGATTAGTGAATTCTTCATAGATAAGACCGCGCTCCGCCTCACGAATGCGTTGCACCACGATCTGTTTAGCCGTCTGCGCGGCCACGCGCCCAAAGTTCTTGGGCGTCACCTTCTCTTCGTAGACATCGCCTACTTCGTAGTTCGGGTTAGTGGACTTAGCCTCCTCAATACCTATATCAGCGTGCGCATCTACCACTTGGGCCGCCACACGCTTCAGCGCATAGACATGTATGTCTCCAGTTTCGCGATCAACCTGTACTCTCACATTCCCACTGCCACCAAAATTCTTCTTATAGGCCGATACGAGAGCCGTTTCAATGGCTTCAAAAAGAATTCCTTTGTCTAGGTGTTTCTCTTTAGAAAGATGATTGATGGCATCGATGAATTCCGAGTTCATTACTTTGCTTCCCTCATTTCATTTTAAAAACTAGCTTGGCTTTTTTGATCTGCGGCGCGGGCAAGGTCAGCACTTCGCCATTTGACAGCTCGAGGAGCACATGGTCTCCCTCCCTGCCCTGCAGGATACCCTGGACCTCTGTTTTGCCAAGCACTGGCGCAGAAAGGCTGATATCTATGATCCGACCCGCAAACACCTCAAACTCATATGGTCGCTTGAGCACACGGTCTAACCCTGGCGAAGATACCTCAAGGGTGTAAGACTGCGTTTGTTCTGGGCAATCCTCTAAAATTTGCGACAGGGCATGCGTTACATCCTCACAGTCTGTAATGCTGACTGATCCCTGCCGGCGAGCGATAAGCACTGAAAGTCGCGCGCCACCTCGAGCGGGTAGCCATTCTACATCGACCAAGCAGAGCCCTAGGGCGCTTACCACCGGCATAAACAATTCATAAAGACGCAGAGCAGTTTGCTGCAAGAATATACACCTCGCCGATTTAACTATTTATGAACGAAAGAGTGGGAAAACCCCACTCTCTGCCGCACACATCATATCACGAAAGAAGCGCGCGATGCAAGCTTCGCCACAGGCTTAGTCCTCGCTGACACGAATCACCCCAGGCACCTCGCCTAGATCTGAGAGCACATGCAGCATGGTCACCCCATGGGGCAGTTTGACTTCTAACTGCACGTGAACTTGGTCCTCTTCTGCATCGACATGACTGGTACAGATATTACGCATGCTAATTTCACGCCTACCTAGGACTGTGCCAATCTTTCCTAACTGCCCGGCTGTATCTAGCATAACCAAAGTCAGGCGCACATAATGATCGCGATGCAAGTAGGATCTCTCGAGGCGAGTGAAGAACACCAAGGTCACATACACCAAGACCGTGGTCGCTACTGCCCCCACATAGAATCCCGCACCTGAGGACAGTCCAATCGCTGCCACCACCCACAAGGAGGCAGCCGTGGTCAGTCCCTTGACACTGAGTCCTTCTTTCATAATGGTGCCGGCACCAAGAAACCCAATCCCGCTTACCACTTGGGCCGCTAGACGAGCTGGATCATGAGGGCCGGGTGAGTTGCTAAAACCATAAATAGAAATCAACATGATAAGCGTGGACCCGAGCGCCACAAGAATATGCGTGCGAAAACCCGCAGGACGATTAAGTCCCTCCCGCTCGAGCCCAATCAGGCCGCCCAAGACACAAGAGACAACAAGGCGAAGAACGAGTTCATTGTTAGCGATCATCATTAGGCCTCCTTGTCGGGCTTAATACCCGGAGTATATGCCAGTACATGCGCAGGCGCGATGCTATTCCCGATACTAGGCCCCGTTTTTCTTCTTTCATTACATGGGTGACATCTTCTAACAGCACATGGACCACCGGAATCTTCGCGGTCTGCAGATGCTTTGTCAGCAAAACTTCAACACCCCACCCAGCTGTCGAAAAATCCGGCAGCTCTGCTAACCTGACCGCTGTGATTGCTCTTTGCCCCGATAAAAAAGGAGCGATCTTCTGGGCTAAGTCGGTAGCCATCCTGCCCTTGCCAAAAATGCCAAGAGTGGCTTCGCACTCGCCAGCCAGTATGGGGTTAAGCAGTGCCGCGACATGGAGCGGCGTGAGACCAAGGAGGTCGCCGTCAAGGAAAAGATACACATCACCCCGCACACTTTGTATTCCAGCCTGCATTGCGCCACCCTTGCCGCGATTTTTCGTAAGGTTTACTACGGTAGCCCCCGCCGCTTTGGCGCGCACTACCGTTTTGTCCTTTGATCCATCGCTGACCACCACTACCTCTGCCACCAATGGGCAACGGGCAGCGGCTATGACTACGTCGGCGATAGTTTTTTCTTCATTATATGCGGGAATTATGACCACACAACGCATCCCTTGGCCCCCTATCTTGGTAAAGTGGACGCCATGCTGCGTACTTCGGCTATCAGTCGAGCCGCAGCTTCTTCGATTGGCATGGTTTCGACCGCTTGCCCTTGTCTAAAGAATACGGCCAAGCCATGAGACAAGGCTATGCCTAGATCCGCTTCTTTAGCTTCACCAGGCCCATTGACCGCGCAACCCATGACGGCAATGCGCAGTGGCACAGCCGATAATTCATCTAGCTCCCGTTCCACTCTTGCGGTAAGAGCGATCAAATCTCCAGACGTGCGCGCACAGGTAGGACAGCTTACCACGTGAAGCCCTTTAGGATATAGCCCAAGACTCATGAGGATCTCCTTCGCCACCAGCACTTCCTCTACGGGGTCGGCGGTGAGCGAAACTCGTAACGTATCCCCAATACCTTGGCTTAAAAGCAAAGCCAGACCAACCGACGAACGAACGGCACCTTTAAGCAAGGTGCCCGCCTCGGTAATACCGATGTGCAGAGGAAAAGGAGACGCTGCTGCGAAGAGCTCGTTGGCCTGCACCGTCCGTAAAACATCGGATGATTTTAACGAGAAAACAAGGTTAGAAAAACCCCACCCCGTTACTTGCTCTTGATATTCCAGTGCGGCCTGAACAAGAGCCAGAGCAGAAGGAGAGTTATGTTTAGCCAGAACATGGTCCGGCAAAGAGCCGGAATTTACCCCTATGCGCACTGCCGCCCCTAGTCGCGCTGCGGTAGCAATCACCTCGCGCACTTTGTGCTCTCCGCCAATATTGCCAGGGTTGATGCGCACCTTGGCCACACCGCGCTCGAGCGACCCCACTGCCAGGCGATGATCAAAGTGGATATCTGCCTCTAAGGGCACGGGAGAGTCTCGCACTAGCTCTTCTACGCCAAGGAGTGCCTGCCGATGGGGCACCGCGATGCGCACCATTTCACAACCTGCGCGGTGCAAGGCTACAATTTGCTGCAAAGTGCTTGGCACATCCTCGGTGGCAGTGTTAGTCATGGATTGTATGACGACAGGCGCACCTCCCCCTATCGTCAAGCCACCCACTTGTACAGGTACTGTCTTCCGCCGCACGATTTCCACTCCTAAAAGATATTCAGTCGCTG
>Ga0209616_1000225_pt1 | contig 17564 bp, 13 predicted proteins | sample FlocCalmetaG_FD_184153 | JGI IMG/M metagenome (GOLD analysis project Ga0209616, IMG submission 184153) | Freshwater bacterial and archeal communities from Indian Creek, Illinois, USA - Floc-Cal metaG (SPAdes) (version 2) | ecosystem: Environmental > Aquatic > Freshwater > Unclassified ...
AAACCCCTTGCCTTTTGTAACCCCGCTAACATCCACCTTGTCGCCGCTTTCAAAAATATCAGCTTTGATGACATGTCCTGAGCGCCATTGTTCCGAGCCTTCAAAAGATATCTCTTTGATATATCTTTTGACAGAAAGCTTAGTCTTCATGAATTGACCTCGTACAGGCTTGCTGACTAATCTTTCTCTGATATCGCCAAAGCCCGTTACAACTGCATCGTATCCATCTTTTTCCTTATTTTTAACCCTTATCACAGTACATGGCCCTGCCTCAATCACCGTCACAGGTATAAGTGTCCCATCTTGTACAAAGATGTGTGTCATCCCTAGTTTTTTCCCTAATATCATCTTACTCATGTATTACACCTCCTCTTAAAGCTTAATTTCGATGTCAACTCCGGCCGGGAGGTCAAGCCTCATCAACGAATCAATAGTCTTCGGCGTTGGGCTAAATATATCTATTAGCCTTTTATGAGTTCTCATCTCGAACTGTTCACGTGCATCCTTATATTTATGTGGAGCACGCAAAACTGTAATAATATTTTTCTCGGTAGGTAGCGGAATTGGACCGGATATAATAGCACCGGTCTTTTGCGCCGTTTCCACAATCCTTTTTGCCGATTGATCTATAAGCGTATGATCATACGCTTTTAATTTAATACGAATCTTCTGTGCGGCAATTGCAGTCATTGTAAGCCCTCCTTTATTACGCCTTAATTCCAGTTACTACCCCGGCGCCTACAGTTCTTCCGCCTTCTCGTATGGCGAATCTTAACCCTTCCTCAACCGCTATCGGAGTGATAAGTTTAACTACCATGTTTACGTTGTCACCGGGCATTACCATCTCTACACCTTCCGGTAACTCCGCAACCCCTGTCACGTCTGTGGTCCTAAAATAGAACTGGGGACGATATCCGTTGAAGAACGGCGTGTGTCGCCCTCCTTCTTCCTTAGATAATACGTACACTTGTGCGTTAAACTCCGTATGTGGCTTTATGCTTCCCGGCTTTGCTAAAACCTGTCCGCGCTCCACTTCTTCCCTTTGCACACCCCGCATCAATACTCCTATATTGTCTCCCGCCATTCCTTCATCAAGAAGCTTTCTGAACATCTCTATTCCGGTTACAACAACTGCTCTCGGCTTTTCTGTCAATCCGACTATCTCCGTTGTCTCGCCAACCTTAAGCTTGCCTCTCTCTACTCTGCCGGTTGCTACCGTCCCACGTCCCGTTATTGTAAATACATCCTCAACAGGCATTAAAAACGGCTTGTCTATGTCGCGCTTAGGTGTAGGTATATAATCATCTATTGCATCCATAAGCTCAAATATAGCCTTACACGATTCTTCCTTCTCAATATCCCTGCCACTTTGAACTGCCTCAAGCGCTTTTAACGCCGATCCTCTTATTATGGGTATGTCGTCACCGGGGAATTCGTATAAACTCAAAAGTTCCCTTACTTCCATCTCAACCAGATCCAATAACTCAGAATCATCAACCATGTCTACTTTGTTCATGAATACTACGATATACGGAACTCCTACCTGTCGTGCAAGTAGTATATGCTCTCTCGTCTGCGGCATAGGTCCGTCCGCTGCGGATACCACCAATACCGCTCCATCCATCTGCGCAGCTCCGGTTATCATGTTCTTTACATAGTCGGCATGTCCCGGACAGTCCACGTGTGCATAGTGCCTATTTAGAGTCTCATACTCCACGTGTGCCGTGTTGATAGTTATTCCTCTCTCCTTCTCCTCAGGTGCCTTGTCGATCTCGTCATACCTTGTCGCCTTCGCTCTGCCGTATTTGGCCAATACCATTGTTATCGCAGCAGTCAATGACGTCTTACCGTGATCAACGTGTCCTATCGTCCCCACATTAACATGGGGCTTGCTTCTCTCAAACTTCGCTTTTGCCATCGTTATCTTCCTCCTTAAAACTGCAAAATTAATTTTTAATAACTTCTTAAAATCGTTTTGCTATACTGAGTTAATGCTATTTTGCAATAACCTTTTCCGAGATAGACTTCGGTACTTCTTCATAATGGGACAACTGCATAGTATATGTACCGCGTCCCTGAGTCATGGAACGTAAAACAGTCGAATAACCAAACATCTCCGCTAAAGGAGCAAATCCCTTTACGGTCTGAAGCGTTCCGCTTGGCTCTATTCCTTCAATTCTTCCGCGCCGTGAGTTTATGTCACCCATCGTATCTCCTAAATATTCTTCAGGAACGACGGTCTCTAACTTCATCATGGGCTCTAGAAGTATCGGTATAGCTTTTGTCGCAGCTTCCCGAAACGCCATAGAACCTGCAATTTTAAACGCCATTTCAGATGAATCCACATCATGGTATGAGCCGTCGACAAGAGTTACTCTGACGTCAACCACGGGATAACCGCCTAAAACACCGCTTTGCATAGTTTCCCTTATTCCTGCCTCAATAGGTGCTATGTATTCTCTTGGCACCACTCCGCCAATAATCTTGTTAACAAATTCAAACCCGCTTCCATGGTTAAGAGGCTCAAGCTCGATCCAAACATGGCCGTATTGACCGCGACCTCCCGATTGCCGTACATATCTTCCTTCAGCTTTAACAGTTTTCTTGACTGTTTCACGGTACGCAACCTGAGGCTTGCCTACGTTTGCTTCAACTTTAAACTCCCTCAACATTCTGTCAACAATAATCTCCAGATGTAGCTCACCCATTCCGGCTATAATTACCTGACCGGTTTCGTTATCTGTAAATGTCTTGAAAGTAGGATCTTCTTCAGCAAGCTTCTGAAGTGCTATTCCCATTTTTTCCTGCCCCGCCTTTGTCTTGGGCTCTATCGCAACCTGAAGAACCGGATCAGGGAAAACCATCGATTCGAGCAATACCGGACTGTCCTCAAAACAGAGCGTATCCCCGGTGGTAGTGTCTTTCAATCCAACTGCCGCTACTATGTCTCCGGCAAAAACTTCAGAAATATCTTCCCTTGTATTGGCATGCATCTGAAGAATTCTGCCAATTCTTTCCCTGCGTCTTTTTGTGGAATTGAATACGTAAGTTCCTGCCTTTAATGAACCCGAATATGTTCTAAAGTAAGTCAGTTTGCCAACATAAGGATCAGAAATGATCTTAAATGCCAGAGCACTGAATACTTCTTCATCAGATGCAAACCTTGTGACTTCTTCCTGAGTATCAATATCTACTCCCTTAATGGGCGGGATATCAAGAGGAGATGGCAAATAATCTACAATGGCGTCTAAAAGCTTTTTAATGCCTTTATTCTTATATGAGGCTCCGCAAACAGCAGGAACTATATTATTAGCTATTGTGGCTTTGCGTATTGCTTGAAGCAATTCGTGATCAGTGAATTCCTCACCTTCAAGATATTTTGCCATGATAGAATCATCCGATTCAGCAAGTGCTTCCAAAAGGTTTGTCCTATGTTTCGCAGCCAGTTCAATCAAATCCTCAGGTATATCGTTAACAAGCTCATCAGTTCCCTGATCATTTGTAAAATAGATCGCTTTGTTTATCACCAGATCTATCAAACCTACAAAAGAATCTTCACTACCAATTGGAATTTGAACCGGAACAGCATTTGCGCCAAGCCTCTTTTTCATCATGTCAATGACTCTTTGAAAGTCAGCACCTATCATGTCCATCTTATTTACATATGCTACTCTGGGAACTCCATATTTGTCAGCTTGTCTCCATACGGTTTCAGATTGGGGCTCAACGCCCCCTTTTGCACAAAACACGGCAACCGCTCCGTCGAGAACGCGCAGAGAGCGCTCAACTTCGACAGTGAAGTCCACGTGCCCTGGCGTGTCAATGACATTTATACGACAATCTCTCCAACTTGTTGTAGTCGCAGCTGAAGTGATAGTTATCCCGCGTTCCTGTTCCTGCTCCATCCAATCCATCGTCGCCGTTCCCTCATGAACTTCGCCCATTCTGTGAAGTCTGCCTGTATAAAATAGTATACGTTCAGTTGTAGTTGTCTTCCCGGCGTCGATATGAGCCATAATCCCTATATTTCTTGTTAAATCAAGTTTAGTCTGCCTTGGCACTTTTGTTCCCCCCTTTCAGTTGAACGTTCTTATTAAAAATTTAATCGCAATTACCATTTGTAATGAGCAAACGCCTTGTTAGCTTCGGCCATTTTGTGAGTATCTTCACGCTTTTTAACCGAATTACCTGTATTGTTGGAAGCATCCAGAATCTCGCCTGCCAACCTCAGCATCATCGTTTTTTCCCCTCTGTTGCGCGAATACTGCACAATCCAATTAAGCCCCATAGCCTGACGCCTGTCCGGGCGAACCTCAACCGGCACCTGATATGTCGCTCCGCCTACTCTTCTTGGTTTTACTTCTATAACCGGCATACAATTATTCAGCGCCTGACCGAATACTTCCATAGGATCCTTGCCGGTTTTTTCTTTAATCAAATCAAAAGCGCCATAGCAAATACTTTGTGCTACTCCCTTTTTGCCGTCTTTAGTTATTGCATTTATAAGCTTAGTAATAAGCTTCTCATTGTATATGGGATCCGGCAATATCTCACGCTTTACAATCGCACCTTTTCTGGGCATTATATCAACCCCTTCCAAAAAAACTTACTTCTTTGCCTTCTTAGAACCGTACTTAGAACGTCCCTGCTTACGATTAGCAGTACCTGAAGCATCAAGAGTGCCTCTTATTATATGATAACGAACACCGGGCAGATCCGGCACCCTTCCCCCACGTATAAGCACAACCGAGTGTTCCTGAAGGTTATGCCCTATTCCGGGTATATACGCAGTTACTTCGGCGCCGTTTACCAAACGCACTCTGGCTATTTTGCGCAGAGCGGAATTTGGTTTTTTGGGAGTAATTGTTCTTACAACAGTACACACGCCACGTTTTTGTGGATTCCCTTTTAATGCCGGTGTAGTCGACTTTTCGACGGCTTTCTGTCTTTTCTTACGTATCAGTTGATTGATTGTCGGCATTTACTCTTCCTCCTTCCGAATATAGATTATTTATCGTAAATATCACTACAGTGTAATTTTGATTTTATCTCATTACATCTGAACAAAACACCACGGTAGTTTATCATCAATATTATTTCAAGTCAACAACTTTCAAAAAAACTTCTTTATTACAAACCAAACTCATTTACAGCATTTAGATCCTCTTGTTCTTCGATAACTTCTACTTCATCAGTATATATCGAAATATTATTATACCTGCTCATACCTGTTCCCGCAGGTATTAGCTTGCCTATAATAACATTCTCCTTAAGCCCTACTAATAGGTCTATCTTACCCTTAACTGAAGCGTCGGTCAGAACTTTGGTGGTCTCCTGGAAAGATGCCGCAGATAAAAATGATTCCGTGGCAAGCGAAGCTTTCGTTATACCTAACAAAACTCTTTTTGCTATGGCAGGTTGTCCGCCCTGACTCACTATCGCGTCATTGTCCCTTTCAAACTGGAAAATATCAGTTAAGCTGCCGGGAAGCATAATTGTGTCTCCCGACTCTTCTATTCTTACCTTTCGCAGCATCTGCCTTAATATGACCTCTATATGTCGGTCATTTATATCAACTCCTTGGAACCGGTAGACTCTTTGCACTTCTTGGACAATATAATCCTGTACACCTTTTGTTCCTTTAATCTTCAATATATCGTGAGGGTTCACCGATCCTTCAGTTAGTTCATCTCCCGCTTCTACTCTAGTACCATTTTGTACTTTAAGTCTTGAACCATAAGGTATCGGATAATTTTTCATCTCTCCATCATTACCTACAGTTACAATTTCACGCTTCTTTTTTGTATCGTTTATGCTTACAGTTCCCGAAGCTTCTGCAAGGATTGCAAGTCCTTTTGGTTTTCTTGCCTCAAAAAGCTCCTCAACTCTTGGCAACCCTTGTGTTATGTCGTCCCCGGCAATTCCACCGGTATGGAATGTCCTCATAGTAAGCTGTGTTCCCGGCTCGCCTATGGACTGTGCGGCAATTATTCCTACGGCCTCACCAATCTGTACAGGTTCACCTGTTGCAAGGTTCGTTCCGTAGCATTTTGCACATACTCCATGCTCTGTTTTACAAGTGAGCACAGAACGTATACTGACTTTATCGATTTCAGCCTGCAATATAGCCTCAGTCTGTTCAATGCTTATCAATTGATTAGCAGCTACAATCAATATGCCTGTTTGGGGATGTACTATATTTTCTGCAGCGTACCGCCCGAGAATCCTATCAGACATAGGTTCTATAACTAGCGCACCTTCGCGAATCTCAGTGACGGTAATTCCTTTTATACGTTCATTAGACTTTGCAAAACAGTCATTAGCCCTCACTATAACATCCTGGCTAATGTCAACCAACCTTCTTGTCAGATATCCTGAGTCCGCTGTTCTTAGAGCAGTATCAGCCAACCCTTTTCTTGCCCCATGAGTTGATATGAAAAACTCGAGCACTGTAAGACCTTCTCTGAAGTTCGAGCGTATTGGGGCTTCTATAATCATTCCGCTTGGATTTGCCATCAATCCCCGCATTCCACCAAGCTGCCGGATTTGATTGATGCTACCACGCGCACCGGAAGTTGCCATCATGAAAATCGGATTGAAAACATCAAGACCTTTCATAAGGTCATTTGTGACCTGTTCTGTGGTTTTGCCCCATATTTCTATAACTTGCTTATAGCGCTCATCTTCCGAAACCAACCCTCTTCTGTACTGGCGTTCAACCAATTTCACCTGATCATCCGCCTGCTTTAACACTTCAGGTTTGTTAGGGGGAACCACAATATCCAAAACGCCAATCGTTATAGCTCCCTTAGTTGAATATTTAAAGCCGATAGCTTTAATTTTATCAAGTATATTAGCGGTTTCTGCCGTGCCGTATTTTCTGTAGCAGCGATCCACGATATTACCTAGAACCTTTTTGTCAACAGGTGCATCAAACTCAAAAAGAAACGCTTCGTCCGGATTGTTTCTATCCTTAAAGCCCAAATCCTGCGGGATAGCCTCGTTGAATATGACACGTCCCGGAGTCGTATTGATAATTTTGCTCAACTTTTCAGAGCCTATCTGTTTTTCAACTCTTAGCCTTATCCGAGCATGTAACCCTAAATTCCCGGTCTCATAGGCCATTACAACTTCATTTTCGTTTGAATAAGCTTTTCCTTCGCCCTTTTCTCCGTCTTTCTCAATGGTCAGATAGTAACATCCTATAACCATATCTTGAGTCGGACTGACTACAGGTCGCCCATCCTGGGGTTTGAGTAGGTTGTTTGAAGAAAGCATCAAAAACCTTGCCTCAGCCTGCGCTTCCATCGAAAGCGGAACGTGAACTGCCATCTGATCCCCGTCAAAGTCCGCATTGTATGCTGTACAGACCAACGGGTGTATTCTCAATGCCTTGCCTTCGGCCAGAATAGGTTGAAATGCCTGGATTCCCAGCCTATGCAGAGTTGGAGCACGGTTTAGAAGGATCGGATGTTCTTTTATCACTTCTTCCAGCACATCCCATACTTCTGTTTTTGCCCGTTCGACAATTCTCTTTGCACTTTTGATATTGTGCGCCAGATTCTTCTTGACAAGACGTTTCATGACAAAGGGCTTAAATAACTCAAGAGCCATCTCTTTGGGCAAACCGCATTGGTGCATCTTAAGCTCAGGACCGACTACTATAACCGAACGTCCTGAATAATCAACCCTTTTCCCCAGTAAGTTCTGGCGAAATCTACCTTGCTTGCCTTTCAACATATCAGAAAGTGATTTTAAAGGTCTATTGCCTGGACCCGTCACAGGTCTTCCCCTGCGCCCATTATCTATAAGAGCATCAACGGCTTCCTGCAACATCCGTTTTTCATTACGCACTATAATGTCCGGCGCACCTAATTCAAGTAAACGCTTTAAGCGATTATTCCTGTTTATTACTCGGCGATAAAGATCATTCAAATCTGATGTAGCAAATCTCCCACCGTCTAGCTGCACCATAGGTCTTAGTTCCGGCGGAATAACGGGCACTACGTCAAGTATCATCCATTCCGGACGATTGCCGGAATGGCGAAAAGCTTCTATCACTTCAAGCCTTTTTATTATCCTGATTCTCTTTTGACCCGTGGAATTTTTGAGTTCACCCTTCAGCTCAGCTGACATCTCATCCAAGTCAAGTCTCCGTAGAAGCTCCTTAATTGCTTCAGCTCCCATTCTTGCCTTGAATCTATTGCCAAACTTTTCTTCGTAATCCCTGTACTCTCTTTCAGTCAAAAGCTGATTGGCTTCAAGGGTAGTGTTGCCTCTATCAATAACTATATATGACGCAAAGTACAATATCTTTTCAAGCGAACGAGGAGCCATATCTAACAGAAGGCCAATTCTGCTTGGAATCCCCTTAAAATACCATATATGTGATACCGGAGCCGCCAAATCTATGTGTCCCATGCGCTCACGACGTACTTTCGATCTGGTAACCTCTACTCCACAGCGATCGCATATAATGCCCTTATATCTAACCCTCTTGTATTTACCGCAATGACATTCCCAATCTTTCTGAGGGCCAAAAATTTTCTCACAAAACAACCCGTCCTTTTCGGGTTTTAGTGTCCGATAATTGATGGTCTCAGGTTTTTTAACTTCTCCTTTCGACCATTCCCTTATTTTTTCGGGAGAAGCCAATCCAATACGGATTGAATCAAAATTGTTAAGCTCCATATAAGCCGTCTCTCCTTTTAAAAACTATTTATCTGATTCAGATTCTTCGCTTTCAGGGTATTCAACATCATCATCTTCCGGTTCATCGCTCAGATCTTCTTCTTCGTCCTCTTCTTCTTCCTCGTCCAAATCCGGTATTCCAACTATATTGTCAATATCAAAGTCTTCAAGTTCCTCATCATCATTATCATCTTCGTCAAAGCGCTCTCGATCGGTCAAGTGCGTTTCCTCAAGCTCCAGTGAAACATCGTCAGACTCGTCCTCAATTATTTCCTTTATGGGAACTTCTTCCTTTTCTTCCGTTAGAACCCTTACATCAAGCGCAAGGCTTTGAAGCTCTTTTATAAGCACTTTAAAAGATTCCGGTACTCCGGGTTCAGGTATATTTTCTCCCTTAACGATAGATTCATAAGTCTTGACACGTCCTACCACATCATCTGATTTTACAGTCAAAATCTCCTGCAATGTATGTGCAGCCCCGTACGCTTCAAGTGCCCACACTTCCATCTCCCCGAACCTTTGTCCACCAAATTGGGCTTTCCCGCCCAAAGGCTGTTGAGTTACCAATGAGTATGGCCCTGTTGAACGTGCGTGAATCTTATCATCTACCAAATGCGCAAGCTTTAATATATACATATAACCTACAGTAACAGGATTATCGAAAGGCTCGCCACTTCGTCCGTCATACAGTATAGTTTTCCCATCCGGGGACAAACCTGCCCTTGTAAGAAGTTTCATTATATCATCTTCAGCTGCACCATCAAAAACCGGTGTCGAAATTCGCCTGCCCATGATCTTAGCTGCCATACCAAGATGTGTTTCAAGCACCTGTCCAATGTTCATTCGAGACGGAACCCCCAATGGATTTAACACTATTTCAACAGGCGTACCATCAGGCATAAAAGGCATATCCTCCTCGGGTAATATTCTTGAAACAACACCTTTATTGCCATGTCTTCCGGCTATTTTATCACCTACTGAAATCTTCCGTTTTTGCGCCAAATACACTCGTACAAGCTGGTTAACTCCCGGAGAAAGCTCGTCTCCCTCCTGACGGGTAAACACTTTAACATCGACTACAATTCCGCCTTCACCATGAGGAACTCTCAATGATGTATCCCTTACTTCTCTTGCCTTCTCCCCGAATATAGCTCTTAATAGTCTTTCTTCAGCAGTCAGTTCCGTTTCACCCTTAGGTGTAACCTTACCGACCAGTATATCCCCGGATCTGACTTCTGCGCCAATTCTAACTATCCCTCGATCATCCAAATCCTTTAAAGCTTCATCACCCATATTAGGTACTTCCCTGGTTATTTCCTCGTTGCCAAGTTTTGTGTCCCTTGCCTCGGATTCGTATTCTTCAATGTGTATAGAAGTATACATATCCTCTTTGACCAGCTTCTCGCTTATCAGAATGGCATCCTCAAAGTTATAACCCTCCCAGGGCATAAAAGCAATCAAAACATCTTTACCGAGAGCAAGCTCTCCATTTTCAGTAGAAGATCCGTCCGCTAAAATCTGACCTTTTTCCACACGCTCGTTCAAAGAAACAACAGGCCGCTGATTCACGCAAGTGCCTTGGTTGGAACGGCGAAATTTCAAAAGTTTGTATGTTGTATTTCCGCCATTGTCCTCTTTTACAATTATTTCCTGTGCTGATACCTTCTTTATTACTCCGCTTTCTGAATTTAATACTACTGCACCTGAATCTCTCGCAGCCTTGTACTCCATGCCGGTTCCCACAATTGGCGCTCTTGAGGTAATAAGTGGTACAGCCTGCCGCTGCATGTTTGATCCCATAAGCGCTCTATTGGCATCGTTATTTTCAAGGAAAGGAATCAGAGCTGTTGCAACTGAAACCACTTGCTTTGGCGACACATCCATTAATTCAACGCGCTCACAAGGGACTTCGTGCACTTCGTGCCTTACACGTGCAACTACCCTTGTATTTACAAAACAACCGTTATCATCCAACGGCTCGTTTGCCTGTGCTATAACATAATCATGTTCCTCATCCGCTGTCAGATAAACTATTTCTTCTGTAACCATTTTCTTATCCAAGTCCACTTTTACGTATGGAGTCTCGATAAATCCGTATTCGTTAATTTTTGCGTATGTGCTTAGTGAGTTTATTAGACCTATGTTCGGTCCTTCCGGAGTTTCAATCGGACATATTCTTCCGTAATGGGAATCGTGTACGTCACGCACTTCAAAACCTGCTCTATCCCTGCTTAGTCCTCCGGGTCCCAGCGCGCTTAATCTTCTTTTATGCGTCAATTCAGATAAAGGATTTATCTGATCCATAAACTGCGATAATTGACTGCTGCCAAAAAATTCTTTCATAGTGGCTACAACCGGTCTTATGTTAATAAGAGCTTGCGGCGTAACCGCATCCATGTCCTGAATGGTCATTCTTTCCCTGATAACTCTCTCCATTCTAGACAATCCGGTCCTGAATTGATTCTGTAACAACTCTCCCACCGAGCGCAATCTTCTGTTCCCCAGATGGTCAATGTCGTCATGATATCCAATCCCATCCGGCAAATGAAGGACATAGCTAAAAGAAGCTACAATATCATCAAATATAATGTGTTTTGGTATAAGCTTGCCCATTTCCGCTTTTATCGTTTCCTTGAGTTCCTTATCTTTAAGCCCACGGGCAAGTATTGCTTTTAGTGAAGGATAATGTACCTTTTCGTTTATACCGATTTCGATTGGATCAAAATCAAGGTGATATTTTGAGTCAACGAAATTATTACCGGTGATTTTTGCTGTTCTGTCAGTATCAATTTCTATTGTAACGCTATTTATCCCGGCATTTTGAATGAACTCAGCTTTTGAACGGCTGAATTTTTCGCCCACTTCAGCCAATATTTCCCCTGTTTCCGGGTGGACTACTCTTTGTACGCATTTTCTGCCGGCAATACGTCCGCTTATCCCAAGCTTTTTATTGAATTTATAACGTCCTACACGCGCTAAATCATAGCGCTTAGAATCAAAAAATAACGATCTGAAAAGCTGCTCTGCGCTTTCTAAAGTCGGTGGCTCCGTAGGCCTTAAGCGTTTATAAATGTCAAGAAGTCCTTCTTCTTGCGACTTTGCATTGTCTTTTTCTATAGTGTTAAGTAGTCTTATATTTTCTCCGAAAAGCTCCTTAATTTGGGCATCCGTGCCCCATCCGATTGCTCTTAGAAGCACTGTTGCAGGGAGCTTGCGCGTGCGGTCTACCTTAACCCATACTACATCGTTGGAATCGGTGTCGTACTCTAACCAAGCGCCACGATTAGGGATAACGGTGGTTGAATAAAGTTTTTTGCCTGTTTTATCGATCTCTTCGGTAAAATATACACCCGGAGATCGCACGAGCTGGCTTACAATTACGCGCTCTGCCCCGTTAATAACAAAAGTACCTTTATCTGTCATCAATGGAAAATCGCCCATGAACACTTCTTGTTCTTTGACCTCACCTGTTTCCTTATTTATTAGGCGTACGCGCATTTTAAGAGGAGCAGCATATGTTACGTCTCGGTCCTTGCATTCTTCAACAGAATATTTAGTGTTCTTATCCAGTCTATAATCAATAAACTCAAGTATTAAGCTCTCCGTGTAACCTGTAATAGGAGATACATCCTCTAAAACTTCTTTTAAACCTACTTCAACAAACCAACGATATGATTTTTTCTGTACCTCGATCAGATCGGGAAGATCAAGCACCTCAGTTAGTCTTGAAAAACTAAGTCGTTTGTTTGTTTTTACATCCATTGCTCCTATCATGCACTTCTCTCCCTTAATAATATTTTTATCAGCAAAAACTAAAAAAGCCAAAACCCTTTTTGCGAAGTTTTTAGAGCTTTAGGCTCTACATACTAAATGACACAAATTCCTTGTATCTCAGTAATAATTCGATATATAATGTAAATGTACCTAGAAGTATGTAACTGTTTATCATCCCCCAGATCAAACGTCAATGCAATTAAAGATGCTAACACAACTTAAACATCATGTCAAGAAATTTTCTAGCTTGCTTAAACATACCCAAAAATAAAAAAGCCTGACAGTATGTCAGGCAATGACTACACAATATAAGAGTTTATTTTATATCTACTTTTGCTCCAACCTCTGAAAGCTTTGCTTTAGCAGTATTAGCTTCTTCCTTGCTGATACCCTCTTTGACTGCTTTAGGAGCTGCTTCAACCAGATCCTTGGCTTCTTTTAAACCTAAGCCCGTCAGCTCGCGTACTACTTTTATGACCTTGATCTTTTCCGCTCCAATTTCAGCAAGTATCACGCTAAACTCAGTTTGCTCCTCTTCAACCGGTGCTGCAGCAGTGGGAGCTGCTGCAGCTACTGCGACAGGGGCTGATGCACTTACTCCAAATTCCTCTTCAAGCGCCTTTACAAGCTCAACCAGCTCAAGAACGGTCATCGATTTGATTGCTTCCATTATTTGATTCTTATCCATTTTATTATCTCCTTCTGTTTTTCATAATCTATTTATTATCAGCCATTAGCTGATTCCTTGCTCTCGCGTACTGAATTAAGTGCGTATACCAGCGCACGCACAGGACCACCCAAAATTCCCACAAAATTTGCAACAGGAGCGTTAAGCGAGCCAAGCAGTTTTGCAACCAATTCCTGTTTTGACGGCAACTCCGCTAAAATCTTAACGCCTTGAGCGTCAATCACTTTACCTTCAAGCACTCCTGCTTTAATCTGCATTTTATTGAGCTTCTTAATGCTCTCCGCTATCTGTTTTGCCGGAGCTATCGGATCATTCAAAGAAAACGCCATGGCAGTCGGTCCTGTTAGATACTGGCTTAATCCTTCAATCCCAATCTCGCTTGCAGCAATATCAACCAAAGTATTTTTATAAACCTTATATTTGACTCCCGCATCTGATAATTGTCTTCTCAGACGAGTTGCTTCCTCAACATTCAATCCTTTGTAATCCACAAGAACAATACTGCTTGAATCCTTAAGCAATTTCTTAATTTCACCGACAGCTTGAATTTTTATAGCTCTTGCCTTTGATATCTTCTCCATTATTATCACCTCCTTTATATTAAAAAAACCCTCCTGCCGCTTTGGCAAGAGGGCAAAACTCAAATAAATAACTAATCACTTGAGATCACCGGCTTACCTCGGCAGGATATTAAGCTTTAAGCACCTGCTTCTCAGATAAGATTAATTCGAATGAGTTTGGATAACACAAAATCAGCTGAGCTTTGCAGGATTGACCTTGATACCAGGTCCCATGGTACTTGAAAGCACAACACTTTTCAAGTATATTCCCTTTGAAGCCTCAGGCTTTGATTTTATAACCGCTTCCATAAAAGTCGTAAAGTTGTCATGCAGCTTAGCATCTTCAAATGAAGCTTTTCCAACAGGCGCATGAACGATACCGCCCTTATCGACACGATATTCGATTTTACCGGCCTTTATGTCCTTTACGGCTTTTGCTGCATCCATAGTAACTGTTCCCGCTTTTGGGTTTGGCATAAGTCCCCTAGGTCCTAAAATGCGGCCTAGCTTCCCAACGGTTCCCATCATATCCGGAGTCGCTACACAAGCGTCAAATCCGAGCCAGCCTTCATTTTGTATTTTTGCCACCATGTCTTCAGCTCCTACAAAGTCAGCTCCTGCTTCCTCGGCTTCTCTGGCTTTGTCGCCCTTTGCAAATACCAACACTTTAAGTGTTTTGCCGGTTCCATGTGGTAAAACTACTACTCCTCGCACCTGCTGGTCGGCATGCCTGGGATCTACTCCCAACTTGACAGAAGCTTCGACAGTTTCGTCAAATTTGGCTTTTGCCGTCAATTTCGCAAGATTTATTGCCTCAGACGGTTCATATAACCTTGTGCGTTCTATTAGCTTTGCACTCTCAGTGTATTTTTTACCCTTTTTCATTATAGTATCCTCCCTTGTGGTATAGCGGCTTAAACTAAAGCCTCCCACGAAATTAAAACTCTATCCGTCATCAATCCGTTATAGTTATCCCCATGCTCCTTGCAGTACCGGCTACCATACTAACTGCAGAATCAAGGTTTACAGTATTAAGATCGGGAAGCTTTAGCTCAGCGATCTCTTTAATTTGATTACGGCTTAATTTAGCAACTTTAAGACTGTTTGACTTAGCCGATCCTGCTTCGATCCCAGCGGCTTTTTTTAGCAATACAGCTGCCGGTGGAGTCTTTGTTACAAATGTGAATGACCTGTCCTGAAAAACCGTCACCACAACAGGTATGATAAGACCTACCTGTTTTGCAGTCCTTTCATTGAATTCTTTGCAAAAAGCCATGATATTGACACCATGCTGCCCAAGCGCCGGTCCTACCGGAGGAGCCGGAGTCGCCTTTGCCGCATTTATCTGAAGTTTTACCATGGCTGTAACCTTTTTAGCCATTTATATTAAACCTCCCACTTCTTGTTTATATCTTTTGAATTTGTTCATAACGCAGTTCGATGGGTGTATCCCTACCGAACATTGACACTGCGACCTTTAGTCTCTGTTTATCAGGGTATATTTCCTCAACGACACCAATGAAATTCTCAAGTGGTCCGAATATTACCCTAATATTGTCACCGACTTCAACATTTATTTTATAGGCAACCTGTTCGACTCCCATTATTCTAATTTCCTCATCAGTCAGAGGAATGGGTTTTGAGCCGGGACCCACAAAGCCGGTTACCCCTCTGGTGTTTCGGACAGCATACCATCCTTCATCGGTCATATCCATCTTTATGAGAACATATCCGGGATATATTTTTCTCATGACCGACTTTTTTTTACCGTCTTTTATCTCTATCTGTTCTCTCATGGGAACTTTAACCTCAAATATGAGATTTTTCATATTCCGGTTTTCGACGGTCTTTTCAATATTAGCTTTTACTTTGTTTTCATAACCGGAATAGGTATGCACAACATACCATTTTCCTTGTTCGACAGTTTGCTCAGACATAAGCTAAGGGTCAGCATAAAAGCGTACCCCTCCTCCTTTACCCTAAGATATTAAAGCTAAAAGCTGGGTCAGCCCAAGATCCACTAAGCCGGTTACAATTGCAATACCGGTTATGAACACCAAAGCAGCAATTACATAGCTGGTCAATTCTTTTTTAGATGGCCAAGAAATCTTCTTTACCTCAGAAAGGACTTCGCGGAAAAATTTCTTAATATTCATCTTGATTTTCGGTTTTTTGACAACCGGTTTGTTAGTTTTTTCATTCGCCATATCACATCAAAATCCTTTACTTGAGATTAAGACTTCGTTCATCTTTGTTGACCGCATCAAAACAGAAGGTTGTCTTCACTAAAACGAGTGAAGTACCAAAGTTTCGTTAAGTCTTTTCATCATTTTGTCTCTCTGTGTTTGGTATGCTCTCTGCAAAACCTGCAAAACTTTCTAAGTTCAAGCCTCTCGGTGTGCTTCTTTTTGTTTTTGAAAGTACCGTAATTGCGTTGTTTACATTCAGTACATGCCAATGTTATTTTATCCCGCATAACTACACCTCTATATAATAGTTTCTGAAACCAAAAGCCAATGACACCGGCCTGGAATTTCAAAGCCAGCCCTTAGTCATTCGCTCGTGTACTCTATCACACACAAATACACATGTCAACACTAAAGATACCGGAGATTACTTCTAACTTCTAATTCCAGTTACTACCCCGGCGCCTACAGTTCTTCCGCCTTCTCGTATGGCGAATCTTAACCCTTCCTCAACCGCTATCGGAGTGATAAGTTTAACTACCATGTTTACGTTGTCACCGGGCATTACCATCTCTACACCTTCCGGTAACTCCGCAACCCCTGTCACGTCTGTGGTCCTAAAATAGAACTGGGGACGATATCCGTTGAAGAACGGCGTGTGTCGCCCTCCTTCTTCCTTAGATAATACGTACACTTGTGCGTTAAACTCCGTATGTGGCTTTATGCTTCCCGGCTTTGCTAAAACCTGTCCGCGCTCCACTTCTTCCCTTTGCACACCCCGCATCAATACTCCTATATTGTCTCCCGCCATTCCTTCATCAAGAAGCTTTCTGAACATCTCTATTCCGGTTACAACAACTGCTCTCGGCTTTTCTGTCAATCCGACTATCTCCGTTGTCTCGCCAACCTTAAGCTTGCCTCTCTCTACTCTGCCGGTTGCTACCGTCCCACGTCCCGTTATTGTAAATACATCCTCAACAGGCATTAAAAACGGCTTGTCTATGTCGCGCTTAGGTGTAGGTATATAATCATCTATTGCATCCATAAGCTCAAATATAGCCTTACACGATTCTTCCTTCTCAATATCCCTGCCACTTTGAACTGCCTCAAGCGCTTTTAACGCCGATCCTCTTATTATGGGTATGTCGTCACCGGGGAATTCGTATAAACTCAAAAGTTCCCTTACTTCCATCTCAACCAGATCCAATAACTCAGAATCATCAACCATGTCTACTTTGTTCATGAATACTACGATATACGGAACTCCTACCTGTCGTGCAAGTAGTATATGCTCTCTCGTCTGCGGCATAGGTCCGTCCGCTGCGGATACCACCAATACCGCTCCATCCATCTGCGCAGCTCCGGTTATCATGTTCTTTACATAGTCGGCATGTCCCGGACAGTCCACGTGTGCATAGTGCCTATTTAGAGTCTCATACTCCACGTGTGCCGTGTTGATAGTTATTCCTCTCTCCTTCTCCTCAGGTGCCTTGTCGATCTCGTCATACCTTGTCGCCTTCGCTCTGCCGTATTTGGCCAATACCATTGTTATCGCAGCAGTCAATGACGTCTTACCGTGATCAACGTGTCCTATCGTCCCCACATTAACATGGGGCTTGCTTCTCTCAAACTTCGCTTTTGCCATCGTTATCTTCCTCCTTAAAA
>Ga0209616_1000230_pt1 | contig 17312 bp, 16 predicted proteins | sample FlocCalmetaG_FD_184153 | JGI IMG/M metagenome (GOLD analysis project Ga0209616, IMG submission 184153) | Freshwater bacterial and archeal communities from Indian Creek, Illinois, USA - Floc-Cal metaG (SPAdes) (version 2) | ecosystem: Environmental > Aquatic > Freshwater > Unclassified ...
GCCGTTCTGTCTACTGATTGCCGAGTTTATGAAAGACAGGGACGCATGGCGCGGCACGGCTACCGAGTTAAGCGAAGCGCTCAACGGGATAAGTCCCGACAGCGGCGTGAACCATCTCACCATCACAAAAAAGTTAAACGCTCATATCGGCTTGTTCAAAGAAAAACACAACCTCGAAATCGACACGGAGGGGCGCGACAGAAAGCGCAGAGAAATTGCGATTGTGCGGAGCGTGACAGTGTGACGGTAAAAATATACACACCCCCTGCGGCATGGGGGTATGTATAAAACGACTGTCACACCGTCACAGCCGCCGGTGAAAGGAGCGTTTGATTGGCGATATATCATCTATCAATTAAGATAATCAGCAGGGGCAATGGCGGCAAATCGGCAGTCGCGGCAGCGGCGTACAGGGCGGGAGCTAAATTCATAAACGAGTACAACGGGCAAACCTATGACTACACAAACAAGCCCGGCGTAATCCATACAGAGATATTACTGCCCGACCATGCGCCCAGAGAATACGCAGACCGCTCTACTCTATGGAACGCTGTTGAGAAAGTCGAAGCCGCGAAGAACGCACAGCTTGCCCGTGAACTTGAAATCGCTTTCCCCGTTGAGTTATCAATGGAGCAGAATATTAAGCTTGCCCGTGAGTATCTGCAAGAGAATTTTGTTTCAAAAGGAATGTGCGTTGACCTATGTATTCACGATGAAGACAGGGGCAACCCACACGCCCATGTTATGCTTACCTTGCGTCCAATCGAGCAGGATGGCACATGGGGCGCGAAGTCCAAAAAGGAATATATCCTTGACGAAAACGGTGAAAAAATCAAGTTGAAAAGCGGTGAGTACAAGAGCCGAAAGGTAAACACCGTTGACTGGAACGACCAGACCAAAGCCGAGGAATGGAGGGCGGCATGGGCTGACATCACAAACCGATATTTGGAGAAATCGAACCACGCCGAGCGCATAGACCACCGAAGCTACGAACGGCAAGGGAGCGACCAAGTACCCACCATTCACATGGGCGTTGCCGCTTCTCAAATGGAGAAGAAAGGCATTAGAACGAACAGGGGAAACATCAACCGACAAGCCGAAATCACCAACAACCAAATGCGTCAGTTACGGGCGCGAATCCGCAAATCCAAAGATTGGCTGTATTCCGTACCTATTCAGGACGCGCCGAGCATGATGGATGTAATGAAACGGATCACGGACGGGCGCAACCTTGAAACCCGTTGGCAGAAAATCCGCAATCTAAAAACACAGGCAAGCGTCCTCATGTTCATACAGAGCCACAACATCACCGACATGGCGCAGCTTGCCAGTACCATCGAAACCATAAATGAAAATTACAAAGACCTTGCCGACAAAATAAAAAAGGCTGAACGACGGCTTGATACTCTTTCACAGCATATCACGCAGTACGAGAGCCGCAAGACCCACAGGGCGGTTTACAACGAGTATGCAAGGATAAAAGACCCGAAGAAGTGCGAAGCCTACTACACCAAGCACAGCGCGGAAATCGAAGCGTTTAAGGGTGCGAGGGACTACCTCAATGCCGTTATGAACGGCAGAACCGACCCGCCGCCCATCAAGGAGTGGCGCAAGGAACAGCAGAGCCTTACAGCCGCCAAACATGCCGCTTGCGAGCGTTATTACGCCTTACAGGACGAAGTGCGGAGCGTGGAGCAGTTACGCAAGGGCGCGGAGAATATCATGCGTGAGGCCGCACAGGAACGGCAACCGCACAGAGCGCAGGATGTGGAACTGTGAGGAAGGAAAGCGAAGGTGGTTAATTCCTCCTTCGCTCTCCTTTTTATCGTGCGCCACCAATGAGTTTTTTCAGATTATCCCAAGTCCAATCATATATTTTATCGCCGCTTTTTGCTGCAGTAGGCTTTACGCAAGTCTTATCAGAATATCCTCTAAGCAAGAAATATGAAACTTCTTCCTCTTGTGCGATTTTGAGTTCTGCTGAAACTCCTGTGGCAGTATTAGTATGTTCACCACAAATGACAACCACCACATCGCAACCTTTAATCCTTGTCCGAGCCTTCTTTTTCCAATCTTCCGTGATTGTTTCTTTGATAGACATATCCGTTATTTCAAACGGAGAGTCATCATTTTTTGCCTGTCCAACCAGTAAATTTTTCAGGCTCGCATCGTGGTCGTAATCGAAACTTATAAACGTACGTTTTTTCGCCATTTTTTGTTCCTCCTATATTTTATTATCACTTGCAAGTTGCCAATAGAACCTTCCTATTGGAGTCAATTTGCATGACTTCGACTCCATTGCGGCAAAATACATATGGCGCTCTTCGATAGGCAAGTCATCGCAGTTAGGTGAAACCAACCCCACTCGATTAAGAGCTTGCAAATCTTTGAAAATAGCTACATTCCTATCTAAAGCGTAAGGTTCTTGATTCCTATGTACACTACCTATTATATTTGTAAACTCAAACGACGGATCTAATTGATAGTTATCCTCTGAATTGGGAAAATAGTTGGAGAGTTTTCGTAAAATATTTCTGTCAATAGGCGGCTCCGCCTCTCTCAATGGCAGAAATTGAGCAGTATTTGTCTTAAATACTGGACGCTGACCACACGGCCCTAACGCTTTATCTATATAGGCATATACTCCTCCCGCTGTTACATGTCCAGTAAGGTCTGCGGCTCCACCCTTTAACGCATCTAACAGCAATGATGTAAAAACACCGTGCTCGGGTCCGTCAAACGAAGATTCGTCAGATTTGCTTGCGGATAAAATAGTTACACCTTCGTTAAGAGCAGCAATTGATGTTATATTTCCCATAGCCCCTGCATGACAACAATCTAATATAACAATCCGATTTCGGCATTTAGAAGGATTTACAACATCAAGTATTTCCCTCATATATATGGGCACACAATCTGTCGCAACTATATATCCATCATTAACTGATGAATCGTAACCCCCATGCCCAGAAAAATAAAGTAACGCCACTTCTGTTTCCGTGTTTCCATCAAAAAGAGTTTTTATTTCATCAAACAGCCCTCCTTTTGTTGTTATATCCCTTTTCGGTTGGATAATTGTAAAATTGCGTCGTCCGTCCGAATGCAGCCCTAAAAGTTCCGTAACGCCAGTGGCATCATTCTCGCAACCATTCAATTGCGTTGCTTTATGATAATTGTTGATTCCTACTATTAAGGCTTTTCTCATACAAACACCTCCTTCTGTATAGCATCAAATATAAATGGAACATCAACATTAAGCAATTCCCTCGGCTCTATTTTTTGCAAACCGCCACCATAAACACGCCCTTCGCTATGTAAGCTATCAGGTGCTATTGCATTGAGCAATTCCCACACGGTTTTCTTCAAAGCAGGTTTTTGGGCAAGGCTTTCCGCAAGGTTCTTGCGTGGATATAGAGCGAGGTACGAATTAGTGACCGTTGCTCTTGAATTGTTTAGTATGAAGCGAAATGCGCTATCACTCTTGGTGCTTTGTCTCCCCATATAGGTGCAAATGAGCATAGGTGCTTCACGTTGTTCTTGGAAATACCAACACTTGCGAGATTTACACAAGTAACCGCGTCCGACATTTTCCCGACCGCTTTCAAGGTAATCCCAAAGCCGTGGATATTTTTCTCTTATCTCTGTTTCGCTCAATCGGCAGTCAAGTAAAAATAAACGTTGTGGCAATACCGGGTTGCCAAACTCGTCTGATTCTATCTCGGTGATTTGGAGATATCTTGCACTCGGTAAAACTGGACGGAAAAATTCAAATGGCAAGCCTAAATCTAAAATACGGGATTCTTCCATGATGAAAAAATCGTTGCCGCCAGTAGCAATCCCTCGCTTAACATCAAAATAATCTTTTAATTTAGGAGAAAAATCTTTTCCCTTTCTTTGCGGCAAACAAGGGAAGCGCGTCCATTTCGTTTCATTATGTAAAACATCAACACTTATGTCCTTGCTCACTTTTGGAAATTCTAATGTACCGCCGTAAGTAAACGTTACGCTTTTAGTTGTAGGTTTTCTTTTTCTGAACCACACAACAGCCGAGGATACTAATGCGTCCTCGAATTGAACATCGCCAGGGTTATATCTATGTATTCTGAACAATTCAACTTCGCTTAACAAAAAGTTCTTTATCGCTTTTCCGTAGTTTACGTCCATAAACTCACTCGGAATTAGCCAACCAGCAACCGCACCTTCATCCATCCATTGAACAGATTGCAAAAGGAAGTGACAGTACAGTCCAGCTAACCCAGATAGCTTCACACCCGATATTATTTCTGTTTTGTCTTTTATCCGAACTTTATTGTCGGCACCAATTAGGTGATGACGAACATAAGGCGGATTACAGATAACTAAATTATAATAATCGTCCGGCTGAATATCTGTGAAGTCTGCATTGATAATGTTAATATTACAATCATTCCAAAAATCACAAGAAGCGTTAGCAATCAATGGGTCGATTTCAATTGCTGTTGCCATTCTTATGTCATTGACATCGGCTTCCGCCAAAAGTGCAGAGTAAAAAGCTCCCGTTCCAAAAGCTGGGTCACAGAATTTAATGTCATACGGCGTATCCATATTGCTAATACCGTACGATACAATCTCCCTCGCTAATTGAGTAGGCGTAGCAAATTGACCTAACTTTCGCCGTTCGTCAATCGTTTTCTTGGCGTCAAGTTCAGTTTGTAAAACAAGCCTATGATTTTCAAAAGAATCGTTTATAGTCCGTATAGGGCTAAATCGTCTATTCGGTGTTCCCATACCCAATCAATCCCCTCTGCGGCTTCATATCCAAGATAGCCAGAATCAAAGTAGCCACATAAAAACAATCCAAACTTTACGTCATCCCCGTAAGTATTTCTTAGTTGAGCCATCTTTTGCGCTTCTTCTTTGCGTCTTTTATTCACATTGGTAAAGTCTCCTGCTGATTTTGCTTCAATAAACAAAGGCAGCTCACCTTCATGCGATTTAATCGGCATGATTGCAACATCAACAGGAATATTTACTTGTGCAGTTTCATCTGCACCAGATATTGCAACAGGGACATTTGTTCTGAAAGAATACGTTCCTACTTCCATATCGCTAAATTTTATTCCTTCGACATAACGATATCCCCTTGCTTGAAGCCAATCTCCAATTGCTTTTAACTGACGCTTTTCTTGTGCATTACGAATAATCGGATCAGATACAGCTCCACATAGCCTGTCAGCCACAATCGTTGCCGCACGGGATATTTCAATTTCTGTTGCAACTTCATTTCGATTAAGCCAAACGAATATATCAGGGTCAGCCATTTTCCTTATTATGCCGCAAATTCGTTCTAAATCATTGTTAAGAGTTTCAATAGCAATACGAGGAGGAAGTCTCGGATTTGAAGAATCTTCCATACTTCCAACAAGTGTTTTTGAAACACCTGCTAATCCAACAAGTCTATCCCGAGCTATTGGCGGACAAGTAGACATTCGGAGAATCGGCAACACCTCAGGATGTCTTTTCAATAGCTCACAAGAAATATTCACAAGATTATTTGTAGCTTTTAGAGCCTGTTCGACCCGTTCGGCAGTTACTAAGCGCGTTTCACGAAAAGCCTTAGGTGCAAACTCCATGAACCAAGAATTATATAAATCAACAGATCGGGTTATATCCTGTTTCCACTTATCTGGAGAAGTGCGGTTTATTGTTATCTGTGACAATGTGTTCACCTATCTTTCTACGAAAGCTCAGAATCTTTATCGTGGGACAACTCCATAATATCGCCGGGCTCACATTGAAGCACTCTGCATATTCGAACAAGAATGTCAGTATTTACATTCTCCCCGTTACGGAGTTTAGCCAGCGACGATGGGCTCACGTTAGCAGCTCCACATAAGTCACCTTTCTTCATGTTTTTATCTATCAGCAACTTGAACAGCTTGTTATAGCTAACCCCCATGTTTCTCACCTCGCCCAAACACTATATATTGTATATGATACCACAATCGCCTTCGAAAAACAAGATATATTTTTGAGATATCAAATTATTTTGGCAGTTTGAAAGAATATAATAGTTGTATGCGAACATGCTTCTTTGCTATACACAAATGCCTCGATATGCCCCTAAGGATTTTGTCGCACTTTCGGTGGGCAAAAGGTATATTATCCCTACTCCCTCACTTTTAAGGGCTGAAACCCTTGATTTTACGCACCTTTTTTATACCTAAATGTCTACATTCATGTGTTAGAAAATGAGAAGGCAAACCCCTTCGATAAAACCGTCAATAAAACAAAATTTGCAGTTGACAAAACGCTTCATGGGGTAGACCTGAGGACATTAAACCCTTTATCGATCCCACCTTTCGCAACAACGTCATCCTCACGGAGACGGAGCGCCTGACCATGAACAACCGACCCAAGGACCCAAGGCTCGCACGCAACAAAAACGTCATGGTAGTCGGCGGTTCCGGATCTGGTAAGACGCGGTTTTGGCTGAAGCCAAACCTCATGCAGTGCCATTCCAGCTATGTGGTCACCGACCCCAAGGGCAGCGTCGTAGTGGAATGCGGACAGCTTCTCCTTCGGGAAGGCTATAAGATCAAGATCCTCAACACCATCAACTTCAGTAAATCCATGCACTACAATCCCTTTGCCTACATCAAGAGCGAAAAGGACATCCTGAAGCTGGTGACGGCCCTCATTGCCAATACCAAGGGTGAAGGCAAAGCCGGAGACGATTTCTGGGTGAAGGCGGAGACCCTTCTTTATACCGCACTCATGGGCTACATCCACTATGAAGCTCCGGAAAGCGAGCGGAATTTTACGACCCTCATCGAGCTCATCAATGCCTCAGAGGTCCGGGAGGACGACGAGGACTTCCAGAACCCGGTGGATCTGATGTTCGCGGCTCTGGAAGAACGTGACTCGGAGCATTTTGCAGTCCGGCAGTACAAGAAATACAAGCTGGCTGCCGGTAAAACCGCCAAATCCATCCTCATCAGCTGCGGAGCCCGTCTCGCGCCCTTTGATATCAAGGAGCTCAGAGACCTGACGGCCTACGACGAAATGGAACTGGATGCTCTGGGTGATCGGAAGACTGCGCTGTTCATTATCATCAGCGATACCGACGACACCTTCAACTTCCTGGTTTCCATGGCCTACACGCAGCTCTTCAATCTGCTGTGCGACAAGGCAGATGACGTCTATGGCGGACGTCTGCCTGTGCATGTGCGCTGTCTCATTGATGAGGCGGCGAATATCGGTCAAATTCCCAAGCTGGAGAAGCTGGTAGCCACCATCCGAAGCCGGGAGATCTCGGCCTGTCTGGTGCTGCAGGCACAATCCCAGCTGAAGGCTCTTTATAAAGATCACTGCGACACCATCATCGGCAATATGGACAGCACGATCTTTCTGGGCGGCAAGGAGCGCACCACTTTAAAGGAGCTTTCAGAAACTCTTGGGAAGGAGACCATCGACACCTTCAACACCGGGGAAAGCCGAGGCCGTGAGGTTTCCCACAGTCTGAACTACCAAAAACTCGGAAAGGAGCTGATGAGCATCGACGAACTAGCCGTGCTGGACGGCGGCAAGTGTATTTTGCAGCTGCGCGGGGTACGGCCATTTCTCTCAAACAAGTACGACATCACTAAACACCCCAACTACAAGTATCTCTCCGATGCGGACCCGCGAAACGCCTTCAACATTGAGAAGTACCTGTCCACCCGTCTCAAGCCCAAGCCGGATGAACTCTATGAGGTCTACCACATGGATCTGTCCGCCGAACCCGAAGCCGCCGAATGAGCGGCTTTTTTCAATGTTAAGGAAATTATGGTGGTTTCATATTTCTTGATGTTAAGGAAATTATGGTGGTTTCATATTTCTTGATGTTAAGGAAATTATGGTGGTTTCATATTTCTTGTCTCAAAATTTAAAATAATGGAGGTCATTCAATGGAATTCTTTAACAGTGCAGTAGATGTACTTCAAACTCTCGTCGTCGCTCTCGGTGCAGGCCTTGCCATCTGGGGCGTCATCAACCTTCTCGAAGGCTACGGCAACGACAACCCCGGTGCCAAGTCCCAGGGCATGAAGCAGCTCATGGCAGGCGGCGGTGTCGCCCTTATCGGCATCGTGCTGGTGCCGCTGCTCTCCGGTCTCTTCGGTTAATCGGGTAGTAAGCGATGGATAGCATACTCGACAAAATCACCGAATGGCTGAAGACGATGCTTGTAGAAGGCATCATCACAAATTTGTCGGGGATGTTTGATAACGTCAATCAGCAGGTTGGCGAAATCGCAGGTGAAGTGGGACTGACGCCGGCGGCATGGAATGCCGGCGTCTTTTCCATGATCCGCAACCTCTCCGAAAGCGTCATCATCCCCATAGCGGGTGTGATCCTTGCCTTTGTGATGACCTACGAGCTCATCCAAATGGTCATAGACCGGAATAATCTTCATGACATCGATACCTGGATCTTTTTCAAATGGATCTTTAAAACCTTTGTAGCCGTTCTTCTGGTCACCCATACCTTTGATATCGTCATGGGCATCTTCGACATGGGGCAGGCTATGGTCAACAGCGCTTCCGGCGTCATATCAGCGGACGCCTCGGTGGATCTGGCCACCACAGTGGCTGACCTTCAGACGCGGCTGACCGCCATGGAACTGGGTCCGCTCTTCGGACTCTGGTTTCAGAGCCTGTTCATTGGCTTTACTATGCAAGCCCTGAGTATCTGTATTTTCCTGGTCATCTATGGCCGCATGATCGAGATCTATCTGGTCACGTCGGTAGGGCCCATCCCCATGGCCACCATGGTCAACCGGGAATGGGGCGGTATGGGACAGAATTATCTTCGCTCTCTTTTGGCCCTGGCCTTCCAGGCCTTCCTCATCATGGTCTGCGTCGGCATTTATGCCGTACTGGTGCAGAACATCGCTACGGAAACCGACATCATCAAGGCCGTATGGACCACCCTCGGCTATACTGTTCTACTCTGTTTCACCCTGTTCAAGACCGGAAGTCTTGCCAAATCCATCTTCAATGCCCACTAAACGAAAGGAGGAAAGCCTGTGGCCTATGTCCCTGTACCCAAGGATCTGACCAAGATCAAAACCAAGGTGATGCTCAATCTCACCAAGCGACAACTGATTTCATTTGGCAGCGGAGCTCTTCTGGGCGTCCCGCTGTTTTTTCTTGCCAAGCCCCACATGAGTGTCAGCACAGCAGCGCTGCTCATGGTGCTGTCCATGCTGCCGTTTTTCCTGCTGGCCATGTACGAACGTAATGGTCAGCCCCTGGAAAAAATCCTCTATCAGCTCATTCAGAGCCGATTCATCCGACCGAAGAAGCGGCCCTACCGGACCGACAACTTCTATGCCGCCGTAGAGCGACAAACCAATCTGGACAAGGAGGTAAAAGCGATTGTCCAACCAGAAAACCATCCAAAGAAAACTCAGCCGCGAGGAAAGAAATCGCATTGAAAGCGCCATCGCCAGAGCCAAGCGTGACAGCAAGGTTCCGGCAACGGCCCAGCAGACGATCCCTTACCTGCGCATGCATCCCGACGGCATCTGCCAGGCAACAGATGCCTTATATACCAAGACCATTCAGTTTCAGGACATTAACTACCAGCTGGCGCAGAACGAGGACAAGACGGCCATCTTTGACGGCTGGTGTGATTTCCTCAACTACTTTGACAGCTCCATCCGCTTTCAGTTCTCTTTCCTGAATCTGAGCGCCAGCATCGAGGAATTCGAGCAGTCCATCCTGATTCCTAACCAGAACGATGATTTTGATGACATCCGTGAAGAATATGCCAATATGCTCCGAGGCCAGCTGGCCAAGGGCAACAACGGCCTGTCCAAGACCAAGTTCATCACCTTTGGCATCGAAGCGGAGAATCTTCGCACGGCCAAGCCCCGGCTGGAACGTATCGAGAATGATCTCCTGAACAGCTTCAAGCGCCTCGGCGTCGCAGCAGATCCTTTGAGTGGAAAAGATCGACTGAAGCTTTTGCACAGTATTTACCATCTGGACGGTCAGGAGCGCTTTCTCTTTGACTGGGACTGGCTGCCCCTATCGGGCCTTTCCACCAAGGATTACATTGCACCCTCATCCTTTGATTTTTCTGAGAGCAGGAACTTTCGGATGGGCAGAAAGCATTGCTCCGTTTCCTTCCTGCAGATCCTCGCCCCCGAGCTCAACGACCGCATGCTGGCGGATTTTCTGTCCATGGACAACAGCCTGGTGGTGACCCTCCATATCCAGTCCATCGATCAAACCTCTGCTATCAAGACCATCAAGCGCAAGATCACCGATCTGGACCGGATGAAGATCGAAGAACAGAAAAAGGCTGTCCGTTCCGGCTATGACATGGACATTATCCCGTCAGACCTGGCCACCTACGGTGGCGAAGCCAAGAAGCTGCTACAGGATCTGCAGAGCCACAATGAACGCATGTTCCTGGTGACCTTTCTGATCATGAATACTGCCGACGGCAAACAGACACTGGACAACAACATCTTTCAGGCTCAGGGCATTGCCCAGAAATACAATTGTCAGCTGGTCCGGCTGGACTTCCAGCAGGAATCCGGTCTTAACTCATCCCTGCCCCTTGGTCACAATCAGATCGAGATCCAGCGGGGCCTGACCACATCCAGCACCGCCATCTTTGTGCCTTTCACCACCCAGGAGCTGTTTCAGCGCGAAGGCGAGCCTCTCTATTACGGGCTTAATTCATTGTCTAACAACCTGATCATGGTGGACCGGAAAGCCCTGAAGAATCCCAACGGACTGATCCTGGGCACCCCTGGCAGCGGCAAATCCTTTTCTGCCAAGCGTGAGATCGCCAATGCCTTTCTCATTACTCAGGACGACATCACCATCTGCGATCCCGAGGGCGAATATTATCCTCTGGTGGAGCGCCTGCAGGGCCAGGTCATCAAGATCTCACCCACCAGCGGACATTACATCAATCCCATGGACATCAACTTGAACTATTCCGAGGATGAGAGCCCACTGTCCCTGAAGTCTGACTTTATTCTTTCCCTTTGTGAGCTCATCGTCGGCGGCAGAGAGGGCCTCCAACCCATCGAAAAGACCGTCATCGACCGTTGTGTTCGCATGGTGTATCAGGCTTATCTCAATGAGCCAAAGCCGGAGAATGTCCCTATCCTTGGAGATCTGCACCGAATCCTACTGGAGCAGCCGGAGAAGGAAGCTCGGCTGATCGCGACGGCTCTGGAGATCTACGTCACCGGCTCGCTCAACGTCTTTAACCACCGAACCAATGTGGATATCCAGAACCGCCTGGTCTGCTTTGATATCAAGGAACTGGGCAAGCAGCTGAAGAAGCTGGGCATGCTCATCGTCCAGGACCAGGTCTGGGGACGCGTGACCGCCAACCGCGCGGAAGGCCGAAGTACCCGCTACTACATCGATGAATTCCATCTTCTGCTCAAGGAGGAACAGACCGCCGCCTACTCGGTCGAGATCTGGAAGCGATTCAGAAAGTGGGGCGGCATTCCGACGGGCATCACCCAGAACGTCAAAGACCTGCTGTCTTCCCGGGAAATCGAAAACATCTTTGAAAACAGCGACTTCGTCTACATGCTGAACCAGGCAGGCGGGGACCGCCAAATCCTGGCCAAGCAGCTCAACATCTCTCCCCACCAGCTGTCCTATGTTACCCATTCCGGTGAAGGTGAAGGCCTGTTGTTCTATGGGAATGTGATCCTGCCCTTTGCAGACCGTTTCCCGAAGGATACCGAGCTTTACCGCATCATGACGACGAAGCCAGCTGAGGTCAAGGGGGTGTGAGATGAGCGCCAGGAAAGCCAAGCGAACCATAACCCGGCTTCGGTTCACAGAGGAACGCAGCACCCCGGAGCTTCAAAAAGCCACGCAGAAGGCAGACAAGGCCGCGACCAGGCTGGAGAAAGCTGAAAAAAAGTCCAAGGCAGAATCGCTGGGAACCCACGAGAAGAGCATTTCCTTTGGTCCCATGAAAAAGCCAGTGAAACTGCAGTTTGAAGAGCTTCAGGTGAAGAAAACACCCTCAGCTTTCAAGTCCGCTGCGACAGCCTTGCCCGCTGCGGAGGTCCACCGGCAGATTGCAAGATCCGAAGATGACAATGTCGGCGTGGAGGCTGCCCACCGCCTGGAAGGAACCGCTGAAGGCACTGTCCGGACCGCCCAAAATGCTCACCGCTCCCATGCGCTGAAAGCGGAGCGAAAATCCCTGAAGGCGGAGAAAAAGCTGGACCAGGCCAATGTCAGCCTGCTTCAAAAACAGGCAGCCAGGGAGCAGCCGCTCTTCTCGACCAATCCCTTGTCCCGTTGGCAGCAAAAACAAGCCATCAAGAAGGAATACGCTGCGGCTAAAGCCGGAAGAGGTGCGGGAACCGTTCAGAAGACGGCCCAAACCACCGTGAAGACCGCGAAGAAAGCGAAGGAAGCGCTGGAGAAGGCGACCGCTTTCGTTGCCCGGCACAGCAAGGTTTTTCTGGGGATTATCGGCATCTTCTTTGTTGTCATGCTGATCCTGAATACCTTTGCCAGCTGCTCCCAGATGGCCGTAGGCGGACTCAACGCCTTTCTCACGACTTCCTACACCGCATCCGATGAGGACATCACTGCCGCTGATCTGGAGTACACAAGGCTGGAGGCAGAGCTGCAGTATGACCTGCTCAACATCGAACGGGATTATCCCGGCTTTGATGAATACCGCTACACCGTTGATCCCATCGGCCATGATCCTCATGAGCTGATCGCTTATCTGACGGCAAGATTCGAAGATTTTACCTACGCGGAGGTCGAAACTGAGCTGAGATCTCTCTTTTCCTCCATGTACAGCTTAAGCATCACAGAGACCGTCGAGGTGCGATACCGCACCGAAACCCGTTACCGGACCTATACCGTGACTGATCCGGAAACCGGAGAGGTCCAGATCATTCGCGAAAGCTATGAGGTGGAGGTCCCCTATAATTTCTACATCCTGAACATCAACCTGAGCAGCCAGTCCCTGTACTCCGTGGTCTATCCCCGCATGAGCGCTGACCAACGGGAAATGTATCTCGTGTACATGGATACCAAGGGCAACAAACAGTATTTTGGTAATCCCTTTACCTTCAATTGGCCGAGCCATGTCACTAGCCTTTACGGCTGGCGTGTCCATCCCATCACAGACCGGTTGCAGATCCACCGTGGATTGGATTTGGGTGTGCCTTTGGGAACTCCGATCCAGTCCATCCATGACGGCGAAGTGGTCCGTGTCGGCTACGATGCCAGCGGCTATGGCAACTATGTGGTCATTGCGGACACGGATGGCTATCGTAGCACCTATGCCCACTGCTCCAGCATTCTGGTAACAGAAGGACAGAGCGTCCTGCGGGGACAGGCTATCGCCAAGGCCGGAAGCACCGGTGCCAGTACGGGCAGCCATCTGCACCTGGAACTGACTTTAAATGGCCAGTATCTCAATCCCTATTTCTTCATCGAGGGGACTGACCCCTACACCCCGCCAGCCGTCGGCGGCACCAATGGCGCTTATACGGACTATGACATCCCGCCGGAAGCGCTGTCAGATCCCACTTTCGCGGCCCTGATCAAGGAAGCTGAAAAGTATCTGGGTTATCCCTATGTTTGGGGAGGCTCCACGCCATCGACGTCCTTTGACTGCTCAGGCTTTGTCTGCTGGGTGTTCAAAAATTCGGGCGTCTATCCACTATCAAGGACCACTGCCCAGGGGATCTTTGACCAGTGCGCCATCATCCCACCCTCGGAGGCCAAGCCAGGCGACATTGTGTTTTTCACCGGCACTTACGACAGTATCGGTCCGGTTTCCCATGTGGCCATCTACGTGGGCGACGGCATGATGATCCACGCCGGAAACCCGATCCAGTACGCCTCCATGAACACCTCGTATTTCCAATCCCATTTTTACGCCTTCGGGCGTTTGCCAAGGAGGTAACCATGAATCCAAAGATCCAAAAACTGACGGAGGAGATCGATAAGATCACCCATCGAATTAAAAGCCTCGAAGCCAGACTCATCGAGCTTAAGGCACAAAAAGACGAGCTGGAGAAGACCGAGATCGTGGAAATGGTCCGCAGCGTCTCAGCGACTCCGGAAGAGCTGGCCGCATTCATCAGGGCGTTTCGCGAAACAGGCGGAGCGCCCGATTATTTTAAAACACAGGAGGATAACACCAATGAAAATGAGTAAAAAATGGCCTCGTGCTTCAGCCCTACTGCTGGTCATGCTGCTTTGCATTTCCATTCTTTCAGTCCCGGCCTATGCTCAGACCGATGAATCCAAGGCGATCACTGCAAGCTCTGATCCGATAGAGGAAGCTCTGATGCCGACTGCCGAGCCCGCAGCCTCGGAGCCCGTCAAAGAAACTGAACCGGAAGCAGCTGTGCCCCTGACTCCGGAAGGCAATCTGACCATTGTGGATGACCTGGAAGGCGAACAGACCGAGGACAAGCAGTTCATTACGGTCAAGACCAAAGCGGGCAACACCTTTTATCTGATTATCGACCGGGCCGGCAAGGAAAATAACGTCTACTTTCTGAACATGGTGGATGAAGCAGACCTCAGAGCCCTGATGGAGGAAGACGGCACCCTGGAGCCACTGCCGGGTGAAGGTGCCGTTCCAACCGTTCCCGAGCCGGAACCCGAACCTACACCGGAGCCAGAAACGGAAGTCGAGGAACCCGTACCTGCAAAAATCATGAATCCTTTACCGATCGTCGTGGTCCTTCTGATTCTTCTGGGCGGCGGCGGACTGTGGTACTTCAAGCTGAGAAAGCCCAAGCCAAGCGTCAAGGGAAGCAGCCATCTGGATGAGTACAGCTTTGATGATGACGACTATGAAGAAAAACTGCTAGTTGAAGAGGATCAGGAAGCTTTCGAATCGGAGCGTGATGACGAATGACGCATTTTACGGACAGTCCCTTTGAACGACTGATGAAGCAAAAGCCCCGGCAGCGGCAGGAGAAGCTCTCTCCTGTCTTGCCCAAGACCCATCCCTGCCATGGCTGCAGCTACCTGCAGGGAAACTGCTGTACTGGTGTCTGTTACCGTGAGCTGATCCTCCCCCACAAGAAAAGGAAGGTGGACAAATGAGACTGGTGATCGCAGAAAAACCAAGTGTGGCCCAGTCTATTGCCTCTGTGCTGGGAGCAAACAACCGAAAGGACGGCTATCTGGAAGGAACGGATGTCCTGGTTTCCTGGTGCGTCGGCCATCTTGTGGAACTCTCACCGGCAGATGTCTACGACGAGCGCTTTGGCAAATGGCGCTTCGAGGATCTGCCGATCCTTCCGGAGCCATGGAAATACCAGATACCCAAGGACAAGCAAAAGCAATTCAAAATCCTGAAAAGCCTGCTGGGTGAAGCCCGAGTGACGGAGATCATCTGCGCCACGGATGCCGGACGTGAAGGGGAACTGATCTTCCGTCTGGTCTATCGCCAGGCGGGATGTCAGAAACCGGTGAAGCGCCTATGGATTAGCTCCATGGAGGATCAGGCCATCAGCGAAGGTTTCAAGAAACTAAAGCCCAGCCAGGAATATGATCCGCTCTATCAATCTGCCCTCTGTCGGGCACAGGCGGATTGGCTGATTGGAATCAACGCAACGAGACTCTTTTCTGTTTTGTATCGTCAGACCCTTAATGTTGGACGCGTCATGTCTCCCACGCTGTCCATGATCGTGGATCGCTGGTCCGCCATTCAGGATTTCAGATCCGAGCCATTCTACACCGTTGTACTGAAACTCCCCGGTTTTGAGGCAGCCAGTGAAAAGCTGAAGATCAAGGCCGAGGCTGAAAAACTCCTGGCTCAATGCCATGGAAAGTCCGCCGCAGTCACTGAAGTAAGGACCCAGGAGAAGGCGGAAAAACCGCCTAAGCTCTATGATCTGACCACCCTGCAGCGGGAAGCCAACCGACTTCTTGGCTACACGGCCCAGCAAACGCTGGATTATGCCCAAAGCCTCTATGAAAAAAAGCTCATCACCTATCCCCGAACCGACAGCCGCTACCTGACGGCTGACATGGCGCAGTCCACTGCAGACGTCATTCAGTCAGCACTTTTCCTTTTGCCAGAGAAATTGACGAAGGGATATTCGACGGATCTAAAGCAATTGCTGAATGATTCCAAGGTCAGCGACCATCACGCCATCATCCCGACCCATGCACTGAAGGAAAATATCCTGGAGAGTCTGCCCAAGGGCGAGCAGGAGCTCTTAAAGCTACTGGCTATCCGCCTCATCACAGCTGCTGGAGAAGCTCATCGCTATTCTGAAACGACGGTTGCGCTGGACTGCTCTGGCCAACAATTCACCGCCAAGGGAAAGACGATCCTGCAGTCGGGCTGGAAGTCTGTGGAGGAGCATTATCGCAGCACGATTACCACTCGAAAAACGGAAAAGAAAGCAGAAACCCCGCTGCCCAGACTGGAAAAGGATCAGCACTTTGATTCGGTTTCCGTCCGGCTGGAGGAGGGAAAAACCACCCCGCCCAAGCTGTTTACCGAGGATACGCTGCTCTCTGCCATGGAGAATGCTGGCCTGGAGGACCTTCCAGAGGATGCTGAGCGAAAAGGTCTGGGGACTCCGGCCACACGGGCAGGCATCCTGGAAAAGCTGATCAAGACTGAGCTAGTGGAACGCCACGGCGACAAAAAGCTCAAGACCTTGCAGCCCACCCATAAGGGAGTTGCTCTGGCCACGATCCTGCCGGAGCAGATCAAATCCCCACAGATGACGGCGGAATGGGAGGAAAAGCTGAAGCGCATCGAAAAGGGACAGCTCTCTCCTGAAATCTTCATGACGGAGATCTCTCAGCACCTGAAAGATCTGGTCGGAACCTATCGGGCGGTCTCTGAAGCCCCCGGCGAGCTGGCCTTAAATCCGGAAAGCATCGGTTCCTGCCCCCGTTGCGGAGATCAGGTGCTGGAAGGGGAACGTCGCTTTTTCTGCCAGAACAAAACCTGTACATTCGCTCTGTGGAAAGAGAATCGTTTCTTCAAGGACAAGAAAAAAGTCCTGACTCGCGAGGTAGCTGCTGCTCTTCTTCAGGAAGGCAGCATCCTGATGAAAAACCTGTATTCGCCCAAGACGCAAAAGACCTATGATGCCCGAATCATCATGGAGGATACCGGCGGCAAGTACGTCAATTTCAGGCTGGAATTCTCGCCCGGTGAAACCAAGGATAAGCACAAAACATCGACAAAATCCAAGGAAAGGATGGAAAAATCATGAATGTCAAAGAACGGATCAGGGCTCTCCTCGGCATTGAGGTGAGCACGGATAATCTGCTGGAGATCTGGGA
>Ga0209616_1000231_pt1 | contig 17291 bp, 16 predicted proteins | sample FlocCalmetaG_FD_184153 | JGI IMG/M metagenome (GOLD analysis project Ga0209616, IMG submission 184153) | Freshwater bacterial and archeal communities from Indian Creek, Illinois, USA - Floc-Cal metaG (SPAdes) (version 2) | ecosystem: Environmental > Aquatic > Freshwater > Unclassified ...
CTCTTCTTCTTCTGGAGTTAAAATAAGATCAGGAACTAAAGATTTAGATTTTATAAGAATTAATTTAGCAGCAACAACAATAAAGTCCGCTAAAAAACGAGGCTCTTTATCCTCTACGACTTTAAGATACTCTAAAAAATCACCTGTAATTTTAGCGAGATTAATTTCAGTAATTTCGTATTTTTTTTCTTCTATTAATTCAAGTAGTTTATAAAGTGGTCCCGTAAAGCCACTCGCTTCAATTTCGTAAGGCATTTATTGTTTGTAATTTAAATTCATAAGCTTTGCTGAAGTATTAATAGTGAAGCGCTAGCCAATTTAAGATTTTTTCTGCATCAGCGCGATTATCATCCGCACCTAAAATAATAATAGCTATTGGGCGCTCTTCTCCTGCGAGTTCAAGTCTAAATATACCAAGAAAAGTTTCTTTAGCGATATTCGTTTTGCCAGTTTTTCCGCCAATAAATAATGGATCGCCTCCAAAAAGATTAAAATTTCTTAAATTAGAAAACACAGGCTCTCCGTAAATAGAGTCTGTTATTCTTCCAGCAGACATTCTTAAAACAAAGTGTCTATTGTTATAAAGATATCTAGCTAAATTAAACAGGTCTGACGCGCTTGATTTATTTTCTCCACTAACTCCTGAAGGGTCAGCAAATTGCGACTCATTCATGCCAATTGCGCGCGCCTTTTGATTCATTAATGAAATAAATCGGTTACGCCCTAAACGACGTGCAAGGGCTTCAGCCGCTTCGTTAGATGATTCTAAAAGAAGCGGAAAAAGTAGATTATAAGCAGAAACAGAAGAGCCAGCTCTTAAACGAGGATGCGATGTTTGTATTAAAGACTCTTGCGAAATAGAGATATTATTTTCAAGCCTAATGTGCCCAATAGTAACAAGAGCAGTCATTAATTTAGTGATTGAGGCAACAGGCAAAACCTCATTACGATTATATTCAAGTAAAATATAATTATTACGCAGGTCAGCCACTAAATAAGCGTTTGCAGAAAGCTCTGGTAAATTAGGATGATAAACAAAATCGTCTTTAGTAAAACTTTCTTCAAAAACAATAATAGGCATTCCTACGCGAGCTAAACCATATACTCTTCTTGCAGACTCGTTAGAAAGCCTAATACACCCTCCGGAAAATTCGGTTGCAACTGGCGTCCCTCCCGGATAATGCGGCCAGCCGTGAATAAAAAAATTACCATGAAAAGGCAAGCTCCAAGGCAAATACACGTTAGCAAGACGAGAAAAATGGTTTCTGATTTTCATATCTATTTGATATATTCCAGCTGGTGTTTCCCACCAAGACCCTTCTCTTCCTTTCGCAAGAATAGGCGCTTCGTATGCTAAAATTCCCTTTGAATAAACACGAATTATCATATCAGAAAGATTTGCTTCAATAAAATCCAACTCATTTTTAATGAGGGTATTTTTAGTTTCAACAAAAAAATCAAAATCACCAAAAGCGGGCGCTGACCTGAATTGAAACTCCGTCGGAGGAAGCGATGTGTCGCCGAGAAAAGGCAGGGGTTTTGGGCTATCTTTCAAAACAGAGTAAGCAATAACGCCTCCGACGGCGAATAAAATAAAGCAAAGAATAACAATGGCAAGCGACACCTTAATGCCTAATATATTTTTCACGATAGTCATTATTTTAATAACTTTTTAGCTTTTGCTCCTCTAAATATGCCGAGTGTTAAAATTTGTTTTATTTTATATACTTTTAGTGCTATAATCAAGAAACTAAAGTGGTCTTCGCAATATATAGGCGGTACCGCCCGCGCAAAATATCAGAGATAGCGGGACAAGAATCTATCTCTAGTGTAATTCAAAACGCCGCTAAAACAGGCAAATTATCGCATGCCTATCTTTTTTATGGTCCCAGAGGCTGTGGAAAAACGAGCGTAGCAAGGATACTCGCGAAACTTGCAAACTGCGAAAAAAGAAATACGGACTTAGGCTTTCAACAAGTAGGAGAGCCGTGCAATGAGTGTGCGCGCTGTGTAGAAATAGACGCAGGAAGATCGTTTGATGTAATTGAAATAGACGCTGCCTCAAATAGAGGCATAGATGAAATAAGAGAACTAAAAGAAGGCGCAAGATTTACTCCTAGTTATTCTGCTCGTAAAGTTTTTATAATTGATGAAGCACACCAACTCACTAAAGAAGCATTTAATGCTTTATTAAAAATACTTGAAGAACCGCCTGCGCATGTGATGTTTATTCTCGCTACTACCGAATACGATAAGCTTCCAGCAACAATAGTTTCAAGGACTCAGAGATTTTCTTTCAAACGAGTTTCTATTGCAAGAATAACGGAGAAACTCGCAATGATAGCTAAAACAGAGGGAATTAAAATAAGCGATGAAGCAATAGAGGTCATAGCCTCGGCGGCGGAAGGCAGCTTTAGAGACGCAGAATCTCTTTTTGAACAAGTAGTTGCGATGGAAGACAGCGAAGTTACTCTTGCAGATGCGGAACGAATATTGGGAAAAGCCGGTTCTGCTAAAGCTGAAGCTCTTGCTGATAAAATCATCAATAAAGATTTGCCTGGCTCATTAGAAGCGCTCGCACACATTAACGAAGAAGGTTACAATCTCTCGCAACTCACAAAAGACCTTATTCATTATTTAAGAAGAGTGCTTGTCGTTTCGTATGACGCTAAAATGGCAGACTTATTCAAAGATGAAGTAACTTCAGAAACGGCAAATAAAATCATAAATCACGCCAAAGACTGCGATAAAGAAAAAATAATAGTCATATTAAAATCCTTGATTGCCGCGTATGGAGAAATTAAATACTCCCCTTTCGCCATTATTCCGTTGGAAGTAGCGATAATGGAAAGCTTAAAAGATTAAAAGTGCGCTTGTCTTTCTTGTCGCCATTCCTATCCCCTTTTTTTTATTATTCCCGCTCTCCCACTATCCCCTTTCTCTGTCCATCATTTTCTTTCTCTGTCCGTCATTCCCGCATCTTCCCTGTCATTCCCGCGTCTCTTTCCGTCATTCCCGCGAAAGCGGGAATCCCAAAGCTTTTCGGAAATCTATAGTTTGAAAACAATATAATTTTGTTTTAGGCTTATTAAAGATAATATTTGCTGGTCGCCTAACTTGCTCCATCAAGCTTATTTATCTAAAATATAAAAGTCTTTTGCGTAACATTTGGGGGATCGTCTAATGGTAGGACAGCGGCCTTTGAAGCCGTCAATCTAGGTTCGAGCCCTAGTCCCCCAGCCTTTTTTTGCATATAAGCAACGATAAAGAGCCTTTATTTACTGATTCCTTTGAATACACCAATTTTTTATATCTTGGTCTTGGATTCTATCACAAATTAAAGGATCTTGTTTGGCAGCAGCAACATGGCTATAGCAATGATCTATGAAGGGTTGCTCTTGAATTTTATTACAGATTGAAAAATCTTGTTTGGCGGCAGCAACAAGGAGATAGCGCTCGTCTTTTGCCCCCTGACTCTGAATTTTATTACAGATTGAAAGGTCTTGTTTGGCAGAGGCAACACTTCTATAGCACCAATCTTTTCCCTCTTGAATCTCAATTTTATGTCCTTCTTGATTCTGAATTTTATTACAGATTGAAAGGTCTTGTTTGGCAGAGGCAACATCTCCATAGCACCTATTTTTTCGCCCTGGGTTTAAAATTTTATTACAGATTGAAAGGTCTTGTTTGGCGGCGGCAACTCGGCTATAACACATTTCTTTTATAAATTGGTCTTGAAGTTTATCGCAGATTAAAAGGTTTTGTCTGGCAGTAGCGACAGCAATATAACAATCTTCTCTGCTTTCTTGATTTAGAATTACAGCACATTGAATAATGTGAATTAGAGTAGGAACAATAAGAGCCATAATTCCGAAGATTACTAAAACTAATATTAATAATAAAAGATATTTTTATTAATATATTTATTTCTTGATATTGCTAGAATGCGAGCTACATTAGCTATATTTTATTCTCATAAGCTATGCAGTGTTAATAATATGCGCTGGTGTATTGGAATAAGGAACTGTATACTGGATGTATCAGGGAAAAACACTAGATGAGCGCCGACGAAGATTAGAAAATCAAGAATAATTATGAATATAGATTTCTCTAGAAATTTAATAAAAGGGAAAATAACCGAAGTTATTTTCGAACAAATGATTCGTGAAGAAAATCGCTACACAGTTATTCCCTTTGGTTACGAACATACAACGCCTACCTTAGCGCAATATCGTCATATTTCAGAGGTTCCAAGAGTAATCGACAACATATCAGAAGCTCCTGATTTTGCTCTTATCTCTGAAGATAAAACTAAGATTTATCTTGTTGAGGTTAAATATCAGAAGAATTTTAATAATGAGGAAATAAAAAAGAATGCCGAAAAATTAGTAAAAAGATGGGAGTCTCCGTGGATTTTTATTGCAACGCCAGATGCATTTTATTGTGCTCCATGTAATGCTGTTTTAAATAAAGGCAGTATAAGTAAGCTTTCTGAAAATTGGGTTACAAAAGAACGACAACAAAGATACCTTAATCTTTTGAAAGAATTTGCGAATTAATTTGAGTTAATGATTAAAATAAAGATTAGTAAAAAAGCTTCTTATATTTCAATTTCAAATTCAAATTTTACTTAAAAAAATAAAGTAAGTTTTTTTATAAAAAATAAGGGGTCATTGCTTTTAAGCAATGACCCCTTTAGTTAATTCCTTAAAGGAACATAAATATTAATCTCTTCTAAGAGATTAAGTTGTTCCTTTGAAAGAAAAATGGCCTGAAGGCGCTGCCTACCAAACTTTCGCGCCTCCTGGGTCGTGTTGACGGCGATATCTAGGTTTTTAGGACCAATTAGTCCTCCTCTGTCGTTAATTCGCCAGAGGCCAATATTCTCTATTAAGACATATGTCCCAAAGGGAATATTGCGTCCAGCGGCCGCTGTTTTCCAGGGCACGACCTCTTCACCGCTTGCGGTGATAAGAGGGTCACCACTATAATCCCATCCTGTTATGGCTTGAGGACAAAGTGGCGCATAAGCAGTCACCTCTATCTTCGTCGTTAAATTGAAAAAATCTCGTAGTGTTTGATTCTCTCTTCTAAGAGAATTATTCTCTTTTTCCAAAGATTCAATTCTTTTTGTGAAAGAATCGAGTCTTTGTGATAGAGTATGCTCGCTTATTTTGAGATGAGCAATGCAGATGGTGAGTAAAAAAATAATCGATACGCTGGCGAAAAAAAATATTTTTCTGACCCTGACTTTTTTTGCTTTCTGCGCTGACACTATAGTCTCTCCCCCTTTTTTTATTAAAGATCGATTTGTATAAAAACATATTAAAATATATTTGTCAATTTTTTTATATTATAATAATTTTTCTTGCCAAAAATATTTTTTTAATGTACTCTTCAAAAGTTCAATGCCTGGAGGAGATGTAGTATTAAGATTTAATAAAGTATCTTTTGGATACGGATATTCTAAGCCCATTATAAATGAGGTGGATTTTTCGGTGCGTCAAGGAAATAAAATAACTATTATGGGGCAAAATGGCGCTGGTAAAACTACTTTATTTAAGCTAATAACTGGCGAATTAACCCCAGAGTCTGGCTCTGTCTCAGTAAACGAAAAAGCATCTGTTGCCGAAGCCAAGCAAGTTATACCAAAAGATCAGCTTGAAAAAACTGTTCGCGAGTATTTTGAAGGAGCTTTTACAAAAAAAATATATGATATTGAGCCAAGAATTAATAAAGTCTCTCAAGCGGTAAACCTTAACGCCCCACTTGATAAAAAGATTGGTGAATTTTCTGGTGGTCAACAGGCACGGCTTTTACTCGCTTTTGCTATGATACAAGACCCTGATATTTTACTTTTAGACGAGCCGACAAATAACTTAGATAAAGAAGGCATAGCATCTCTTAGGCAATTTCTGCAAGATTATAAAAAAACTTGTATAGTTATTTCACACGACGCTGATTTTCTTAATTCTTTTACAGATGGAGTGCTTTATCTTGATGCTTCAACTAACAAAGTTGAGCAATACGCCGGTAATTATTTTGATGTAGTAAAAGAAATAGAAGCAAGAATTGAAAGAGAAAGAATGCAAAACGTTAGACTTGAGCGCGATATACAAAATCGTAAAGAACAAATGAATTTCTTTGCTCAAAAAGGAGGACATTTGCGCGATGTCGCGTCTAAGATGAGGCAAAAAGTAGCAGAATTAGAAACGCAAAAAGTAGAAGTTCGACAAGAAGACAAAACCATACGCGATTTTGCAATACTCGCACAAGATGAAGTTTCGGGAGAAATAGCTAAAATTACCGCAGTATCTATGATAAAAGGCGGGAAACTTCAAAAGAAGAAGACCGATATTTCATTAAAAAGAAAAGAAAAGCTTTTAATTAAAGGCCCAAATGGCGTGGGCAAAACTAGTTTTTTAGAATCAATAGTTTCTGGTAAGGCCAAAGGAATTACAATACATCCAGATGCGCGTATCGGATATTACCGACAAGACTTTTCTACTTTGAATTCAGAAGACACCGTGTATAAAACGCTTGCTGACTCTATGGCTCGAGGAGGAGAAGAAGAGCTTCGCTCAGTTGCCGCCGGATTTTTAATTACAAAGGAACTTATTAATAATAAAATAGATTCGCTTTCTGAAGGACAAAAAGGACTGGTTCTTTTTGCTAAGCTGGTGCTTGCTCGCCCCACTCTTTTAATACTTGATGAGCCGACTAATCATATCAATTTTAGACATATACCAGTTATTGCTAAAGCTATAGATAGATTTGAGGGAGCAATAATTCTTGTAAGTCACCACGCAGATTTTGTAAATCAAATTAAAATCACTTACATTATTGATTTAGGCGAAAGCGATTAGGGATATAAAAAATAACTTACAGCCAATTTGGCCTAGAGTGCATATATTTTTCTGCTCTACGAATAATCTTCGTCATGGTTTCTACTACCTTAATAGGATGACGCCCTACTGCGGTTTCATCAGATAACATTACCGCATCCGCGCCATCAAAAACAGCATTTGCTACATCTGAAACTTCGGCTCTTGTTGGGTGATTGTTTTCAATCATAGAAAGCAACATTTGAGTTGCTACGATAGAGCCGGTATTATGCCAAGCAGCATGCCTGATAAGATGTTTTTGCACAACAGGAATATCTTCCATAGGCATCTCAACTCCAAGATCTCCTCTTGCAATCATAATCGCGTCGGAGGACCTGATAATGGCATCAATATTTTGAACTGCGATAGGCCGTTCTATTTTAGAAATAATTTTTGCCTTACCCCCAACAAGAGTCTTTAATTTTTCAACATCTTCGGCAGTCTGCACAAATGAAAGCGCAATATAATCCACATTTTGAGATAAACCAAATTGCACATCTTCAATGTCTTTAGGAGTAAGGCCAGTTGTAGTTAAGGCTGTCATCGGCACATTCACTGCCTTTCTGGAGAATAAAATTCCACCGTTTATGACAGATGCATATATTATTGTTCCAATTATTCTAGTAACAGAAAGTTCTATTGCTCCGTTTGCAAGATATATAAGGTCTCCGGGCTGTATATCATTATGCAAATGAGGGTCATCAATTAAAATAACCCCTTCTTTTTCTTCTTGTTTGTTAGTTGTAAATATAATTTCTTCACCATGGCGTAATTCGCGTCCGTTTTCCGGCAATTCCCCTACTCTAAGACGGGGTCCTTTAAGATCAAGCAACATCTTTATATCTCTCTTTTCCTCTTTGCAAATTTTTGCTAAGATATCGCGCCGAATAACATAATCATCATAAGTACAATATGAAAAATTCATTCTCGCAATATCCATACCAGCCAATACCATTTCTCTTAAAATTTCTGGCGACTTAGATTTGGGCCCTATGGTAGCTATAATTTTTGTTTTCATTTTTTATATTCTATAAATGTGGGAAGTTTACTTTCACTTAGAGAATAACGGTAATGGGGTGATTGGGTCAAGTAAAACAAAAACCCCTTTGCAGGGGTTTTTGTTTGCGACCGGATAAGCCGGATTCTGTAATCCACCGAAGTGGACGATGGCAATTTATCTAAGGCCGAGAATTACTTCGTCGGCTCAAGCGACTCTCCTAGTTATAATTTTAACAAACTATGACTAGGCGCGGTCTTGCATTCCACAAGGATTTAGCCGTTTCACTTCCGTTTTTTATATGTCCCTATAACGGAACTAGGCCTTATTAATTAGGACGGGCCTCTTTTCATCTTTCGGTGAAAAGCGTCACTGTTCGCACCTCTACCCATCTTATAAAGACGAGCGGCGGCTTTTAACCGCTGTGTTTTATCCTTTTTTAAAGAAGGAGAAAGTCCAGACTTTCCTCATCCTTTAATATTTCACCTATTGGTAAAATAAAAAAGGACGCTGCCATCCGGGTCGCACATTATAGATAACATTAATTAATTAAAGCGTCAAATAATTGAGGTTAAATATTGTTTATTAGATAATCTAAAATTTGTCAGCTGGTAGGGATATGTTATAATTTTTAGCATGATTTTTTTAAAAAATAAAATATTACTTATTGGTATTGCGCTATTAGCTGTAATAGCGATAATCTTAGTAGTCGTTACCCAAACACAAACAAAAGCTCTCTCTCCAGAATTAATGAATAATTTTAATAATATAGTTACTCTTGAGACATCTTTAGGTAATATAAAAATAGGCATTTATGATGCCGATGCGCCAAAAGCATCTGCAAACTTTATAGAACTTGCGAGGACTGGGTTTTATGATGGCACGATATTTCATCGCGTCATAGACGGATTTATGATACAGGGCGGATGTCCAGAAGGAACTGGTGGAGGTAATCCTGGATATTTTTTTGAAGACGAACTTAATCCAGAAACAGAATCAGCCCAAAAAGGATATATAAAAGGAACTGTTGCTATGGCAAACAAGGGACCTAACACTAACGGCAGCCAATTTTTTATTATGGTTGCTGATGTCCCTCTGCCTCACTTATACACAATATTTGGAAGAGTGCTTGAGGGCCAAGAAGTCGCAAACGCAATAGCGCGTGTACAAACTAATGCTGATCGTCCGTTAGAAGATATAACGCTCTACAGAGCATTGGTGGAAAGCAGATAGCTATTTTGCTACACGCTTCCACGGCAACTTAATAACAGAATCCGTAATATCTAAAGAAAAACTTGCCGCCGCTTTATGTCCTCCGCCACCTTTCTTTGCGGCAATTTTTGATACATCTATTTTGCCGTTTGAGCGCATAGAAATTTTTAATTTATTGCTTTTTTTATACCAGATTATACCTACGCTTTTACTCTTTAGAGCTAAGACATGGCCAATTTCAGAAACAAATACTGGGGAATTTACTGCTAGACATTTACGATTATTAAATAATACGCGTTCTGCGGAGGAAACAAGCGTATCTATTTGTTGTTGATTAAAGGTTGTAATAGCTAATCCTTTTTCGTAAAAACTTTTTCGCTTAACAATATCTTCAAAATCTTTAATTAATTTATCCCAAACTTTAAAATCAAAATTATGAGTTTCTAAAAAAGCTAAATATTCTTGCGTTCCCTTAAGAGACCACCTCCAAATATCTTTATCTTCAATGTATAGAAGAAGCTTAGGTATTTTTTGTTTAGGAAAAAAATATTTCCATGCTAATACAGCACCAGAATTATTTATATTAAAAATATGATCTGTAGAATATTTTATAGCGTTTTCCTGACTAATATGGTGATCAATAACTACAAGCTTGCCAACCTCTTGTAAGATTGCTCGCATTTCTTTTGCTGAATAACAAAAATCAAGCATATAGACTTCCTTGCCTTTTAAGTTTTTTGGTGGAGAAGATGGATGAGCGGCGGCAATATATTCCGCTTGATTGCCAAATTTTTTCCAAGCAGACCAAGCAGCTCCAAATCCATCAGGACAATTTTTATGATAAATAACTATAATTTTTTTCATCTGTATTTAATTCTTAGGGCCTCGAAGGCCGCAAGTTTCTTTCCTGCGAGAAACTCTAGCATTGCTCCGCCGCCAGTTGAGAGAAAAGAAAATTTATTCTCTAAGCCATATGAGATTATGGCAGAAGTGGTTTCTCCTCCTCCGGCAACGGAAAAACAATTTGTCTCAGCTATAGAGCGAGCAATAGATGCTGTGCCATGAGTAAATGCTTTTTGTTCAAACATGCCCAAGGGGCCTGCCCAGACAATTGTTTTAGAAGCAGAAATAATTTCAGAGAATATCGCTTCGGTATTTGGACCAATATCTAAAATGCGTTTTTTAGATACTCTAAAATCTGCAGGATAAAACACTTTTGGGTTATTTATTAATCCCTCTGTTTGAGAGATAAGAGATTCTTCGTAAATAGAATCCATTACATCATATCCTGCCGCTTTTAATGCAGTATTGCCTGCTCCTCCTCCTAATAGAACATAATCTGTTGTAGCGATAAGGTTTTGTATAACTGGCAATTTGTCGGACATTTTGCTACCGCCAATAATCAAAGTGAAGGGTCTGACTGGTTGTATTAAAACTTTCTGAAGAGCGGTGAGCTCTTCTCTAACTATTGGTCCTTCTAGGCTGGTTAAAAAACTAGCAACGCCGACATTAGATGCTTGTGTTCTGTGCGCGGTAGCAAAATCATCATTTATAAAAATATCACCAAAAGAAGCGTAGAGCCTTGCAAGTGAGACATCATTTTGATTCTCTCCGGATAAAAATCTAGTATTTTCAAGTGCAAAAATGCCTTTTTTCATAAACACTTGGCTAAGGCGATAATTAGGGTCTCCGTCTAAAAAGGTAATTTTCCGTCGCAATCTTAAGGAGAGTTCGGTAATAATAGGCTCTAAGCTTAAATTTTTATCTATCCCATCAGGACGCCCACGGTGGCTTAAAATAATAACTCTATCAAACTTAGGATAAAGGATCTTAAGAGATTCCGTTGCTCTCTTTAGGCGCAAAGAGGAGGATATTTCTTTCGGATCAATATCAAGATTCAAGCGAATAACCGCATTCATATTTTTTAACTGTATAACATAAATAAATAATCTACAACTATGCCTCACTTTATAGAACGAAACTTAAAAACTATAGATAATACTTGGTTATAAAAAATCCCACTCCATCAATAAAGAAGGAGCGGGAAAAGGTCTTGGGGCAAAACAATCCTCGATTTCACGCTTTCGCACGGATCGGAGATTATTTTACTCGCAGATGCATTATATCATATAATAAAACAAAGTCAATACTTTGCGCTGGTTCATGTGGATACTATCCACCCAAGGATGTAATAAATAAATAAAAACAAAATGATAAAAAAATAGCATTAATGATAGAAACTAAAGACAAATCTGTAGACGAACTTATTGAAGAGGCTTAGCGCAGATTAAAAGACAAAGGTATAGTTCTCGCAGAAGACGCAGCAAAAGAAGATAGTGTAAAAAATCAAGAAGAAAACTAAATGAAGACATGTACTGATGCTTCTGCTTCGTTCTGTTGGTAGAAATACATAAATAAAAACGATGCAGTTATTGGTTGAATAATTTATCCTGTTGCTTCAGATAATGTTTGAGTTGTCGAAACAATTTCAGTTTGAGCTAATAGCTTACGGTAAACAAAGGCTATAGCGAGCATGGTTACTGGAATAGTTATAAATAGGCCAACTAAAAACGAAAGCGCGCCTAACAAATTAATAAGTCCCATTACTATAAAAAAACCTAATAATTGCCACCTCGCTCCCCGCGTAATAGCGGAGCTTTGTTTAAGGGCCTCTATTGGCCCTAATTTTTTATCAATAACAAAATAATCAAAAAACCAAAATTTAATTCCCCAAATAATTCCTGGAATAATTAATAAGATTACTCCTGCAACCACGATCAATGAATAAAGGCCAATAAATACTTAAAGAACAAACGATATTGGGAAAACAAATCTTTAAGCTGGCCTTTTTCGTTATCACAAAATCTTAGAGCAATCTTTACCAGCCCCATAAAAATTAATATAGTTAAAGAGTAATCAGCAATATAGAGAATAATTCCTAAAAAAGTATTTATTGGTAATACTGCCCCAGCAATAACAGCAGGAATAATAAAAAGCAATCCAAAAGCTATTAAGAGCTTAACAAAAAAATCAAGATTATTTTTTGTAGTATTCCATCCAAAGCGTAAAGCTTCTCTTGTAGAAAAAATTTTTGTAGTCATATTTCTATTTTATTCTTATTAAGAAGAGCATATCGCCTAATAGTGCTAATAAGCTTATCGCATAAGTCTGCTTATTTATAATAATAACACAAAGTCTTTTTTTATCAAATTTAGTAGCGTCTACTGAGCGATACCAGAACTTTCTTTAAGTAAAATCTAGACGCTGACTGACACAAAATTGTTTCACAATTTTATTAATGATTCGCGGGTAAAAATTCCTTCTCCTCGCAACGCCTGTAATGTTGCCTTTTCCGTCAACAATATTAAATTTGCGATTATTTGTCATTATTTTTTTAAAAACTCACCAGCGGAAACTAGTGGACCGTACCGGATTCGAACCGGTGACCTCTACATTGCAAATGTAGCGCTCTACCAACTAAGCTAACGGCCCTATAGTAATTAAAAAACTCTTAATATTAAAGCTGTTTTTGGCTTTATGTGCAAATTGAGCTAGGTTATTATAACAATGCATTTATTGTCTTAAAGCCCATTCGAAAACTTTTCGTAATTAATGACACCGCTGTCACGCACTAACTTTAAAGATTTAGCATATTCAATTAATACTTTGAGCGCATAATCAGTTCTCTCTATAATCTGATTATTTACAAACGCATTATCAATTAAGCTTTGTTGAATGTGATCATAATATAAGCTTTCTGGTATCACTACAAAGCGTTTATTTTTATATCCCATAATGCGCATTTGTTGTAGTGGATATTGGCCGCCTCTTCCGCTACTAACTCCGACTAATAAAACAGGCTTATCAGCTAATTCTTTATCAGTATAATGAAGCATGTTGTGTAAACCAGCACTAAACATCCCGTCCCATTCTGGGCTTATAAAAATAAATCCATCGCTTTGACTTAATAAGTGACTAATCTCTTTCCAAATTAATTCCCATGGTCCGTTTTCTGTGGCGTTATATAAGGGTAGCTTTTTGTCATTAAGGTCTAAAATAGCATTATCAATATTAAATTTTGTGAGACAAAAAGATAAATAATTAGCAACTTTTTTTGATTGCGAATTATCGCGCGTGCTGCAAGAAATAATAGTAATTTTCATTAAATAATTTTAGTTAATTATTGCTTAATAGATTTTTTTAAAACTAATTCTTGTAACATTAAAAGAGGTATGGCGGCGCTGATTAAAAGCAAAGTTGCTACTCCTAAAAACAAAATTTTAAAACCAAAAAAATTAGCAACTATTCCTCCTAAGCCACCGGCGATTCCTGCTCCTATACCAACTAATGAGGCTCTGGTGCTCCAACTTAGGGCCTCTCTGCCTTTTTCGATATGGCGAGTAAAAATTGCTGTATAGCCAGGAATATTCATTCCCATGCCAATCGCGTAAAGCCCCTGTAATACATAAATATGCCAAGGCAGGTAAGCAAAAATAAAACCAAAAACTGCGATTCCTCCTAAGGCAGTGCCGATACTTATAAAATAAAGATCATCTTTTTCGCTACGATTTTTATCTAGATATCTTCCAGCAGGAATTAAAACTAAAGACAAGGTAAACCAATAAGCAAAAGAGGCAAGACCGACAACCATCACGCTTCCTCCTTGAATATGTTGTGTGATAAATAAAGCAAAAACAGGAAGCACAAAGCCAAATCCAGTAAGTAAAATAAAATCAGCTAAAATTAAAACCTTAATAATTTTATTCAAGGGGAAATGTTTATAAAAAAATTTTGAAAAATTAGAAGGCATTGTTTTAGAAATTATAGTAATTATGGCTAATGGTTAGCTAACTCAAATTATTTCCAACACTTCTTCCTTTAAAAACCAAGTAAATAGGTCGCTTTATAAATTTTCAAAAATAATATCAGCTATATCGCTTCTAAATTTATTAATCAGTATTGCGTCAGGCTTTCTTACTGGAAAAGTATAGTTTGATAAAATAACTAAAGCAACTCCTCTTTTAATATCGCAAACACAAGAGCATCCAGTAAATCCTGTTTTTCCAAAAGTTGTCTCGCTACAGTGCTTGCCCATATATCGCGACTGATTTAATTCCCACCCTAAACTAGCACGCTGATCAATATGAGTTAGTTGATTAGATTGTATCTGTTGCATTATCTTCGTTGAAAAATATTGATTGCCAGCAAAAACTCCGTTATTTAAAAGCATTTCTAAGAAATTAAGTAGATCAGGAACAGTTGAAAATAGTCCCGCTGAGCCAACAACCATTTTTTGCATTAAAGAATAAGCGCTTTCGTCGTGAACTTCTCCCTGCACTAATCCCCCTCTCCACTCTTGTATTTCCGTAGGAACAATTTCTTCTTTTGTAAATTGTCGCAGTGGATGAAAAGAAGTCTTTGCCATTTTTAATGGTTGAAAAAAATATTTTTTACTAAGTTCGTCTAGTGTTTTTCTAAAAACTCTTTCAATCACTAATCCAAGAAGAATACTTGTGGCATTTGCATAAAGTAATTTTACTCCTGGTTGATTTTTAAATTTGGTTGTAAAAATAATATCTAAAATTTCTTCAGGCGTTTTATCTTTATGCGCTGATAATCGAAAGCTATAATCTAATGTTTGAGTTAGTAGGTGCTTAATTAAAACTTCTTCTCTATAAAAATTAGAAAACTCTGGCACAAAATTTATCAACTTATCTTCTAGTGATATTTGGTTTTCATCAATTAATTTTAGTGCTAATGAAGAAGTCGGAATTGATTTAGTGATAGAAGCAACGTCAAAAATTGTATTTTCTTCAACAACTTGGGCGTTATTATCAAAAGTAAATTTACCAGCAGGAACAACAACCCTATTTCCATTAGATTGTGTAAAGCCGACAACACAAGCAGGAAAAACCTTTTCTTCAATGGCTTGAGCAATTCTATTCTGAATTTTTTCTATCATAAGTTTTTGGTTTATTTATTAAAAACCTTGCGTGAGAGATAATTAATCCTAATCAATATAATTTTATCGCTATAAATTAAAATTATATTGCAAATATTTTTTGAATAATAGAATTAAAGGTAGAGGCTTTATGTCGGTAGTCCCTGAACTCATCAAAGCTTTGACATCCTGGAGAAAAAACTATTGCCTCCCCTTTTTTTGCTAACGCTTTTGCTTTTATAACAGCATCTTCTAGATTTATACAAAGCTCGGCATTAATGCCTGCTTTGGATAAATCATTTACTATTTCTTGTTTAGAAAAACCAAAAACTAAAACTTTTTTTACGCCACATTGCATAACAGCTTCACCGAGAGGCAAGAAGTCTCCTTCTATAAACCCCTCCCTAATGCCTCCTGCAATCAAGGCTGCTATATTTGGTATCGCTTTGACCGCCTCAACCACAGTTAATGGGTCTGAGGACTTGCCGTCGTTTATGATTTTTACTCCGTTATATTCTCCAATAAACTCTTGGCGATATTTAAGTCCATGAAAGTTTTTAATACCGTTTTCTATAGCAGAGACAGGCAATCCAGCGACAAGCCCTGCATACATCGCTCCGAGAGCATTTTGGACATTGTGTTTGCCTGAAAGTTTAAAATCAGAAAGAGCGACTTTAGCGGATCGCCCATCAAGCTCCGCTTCAAGAACATCTCCGCTATATGTTAAAAGTCTTCCGTGTATTTTTTCATCTTTTGTAATTGTTCCGTCATCGAAAAGAGAGTGGTTGATAATAGCAATGTCTTTTTCTGTTTGAAAACGATATATGCTTGTTTCTATTTTAATGTAATTTTCATAAGAGCCACCAGCATCATCTAAATGATGTGGAAAAAGACTAGTGAGTACGGCTATATGGGGGCTTTGTTTTAAGTCCATGAGATGCCGATGCGATATTTCAAAAAGAGCATATCCGTCTCTAGGTAGAGCTTCGAGCGCGAAAAAATCCCATTTATTATCTCTGTCGTTGCCCGAAAAATAAAAAGGCACTCCTGCGTCCTGTAATATGCTTCCAATAAGCGCGGTTACTGTAGATTTACCTGCTGCGCCAGCAACACCAATAGTCTTGCTGTTTGTCATTTCAAGCGCTAACTCTATTGGCTGTATTAAAGTTATTTCTTTCTTATCACGCATTTCAATAACTGGTGCGTTCAAAGACAGTCTTCTATATGCTTGCGGAGCTATAACGATGTCTCCCGTATTAATACCTTTAGCGTAATTATCGCCAAAAACCATTTTGCCAGAAGATAAAAATTTTTCTGCCATATTTTGTGTCTCTTCTGCGCTGTAGGCGTCCGCGAAAGAAAAAAATGTGTTTTTAAAATCTTCCTCTTTAACTGATACATGGCCTACAATATCTATATTTAGTGACAAAAGATAGTCAAAAACTGCCCTTCCCTCCTGTCCGGCAACACCTAAAATATGGACTTTTTTTGCCTGCTTAATTTGTTCTAATATTTTCATAATTAATATTTTATCATATAAGCTCTAACAGCGTAAAAAAGATTTCGTCAAAGAGATTAAAGTTAAGCTACTTGTTTTTTATGTTAAATTAGAGCTTTCGAAACAGCAGCGTCTATTTCTGCGACTATTGCCTCAGGTAGTGGCTCTCCTGGCTGCGTAATCCCTGGATATTTCCAAGCAGAGATTATCTGGCGCACAGAATCTTTATCTATAATCATAACCCATACCTCATACTCTTTTTTAGTAAATCGCTCCTTCTTCATCATGGCGACTGTTCCTATAGCGATGCCTTTTTCGATTCTGTCAGGAGAGTGCATAGCGCGACGAACACGAGATTTTGAAAGCATGTGCTGACATAATTTATATTCAGCGTGTCTAGTCCAAATAATATTTTTCATTATTAATCAATGATAAATTTTGAAATTTGCAACAACCTTATCAAGATCATCGTAATTTATAAAATCCTTTACCTTCTACTCTAAGATCGATATATTCTATTCTTGGCCATTTGCCAGATAAAAGTATTTCGTTTAAAACAGGCCTGCCTTCTATTTTTGGTGAGCGCAAAAGACTGATAAAAATTTTTTGCCCAGAATTAATAGTTATAATAGCGTTTCTTAATAAAATATTATCAATCATTATTTCTTCTACTGCCCAATTAAATTCTAAAAACATTTCTGTAGCTTCTATAATATTTTTTAGTCTTTCTTTGTCTATTAATTCTCTGCCTAAAAAAAT